>Ga0172381_10002206_pt1 | contig 21837 bp, 19 predicted proteins | sample Leawel6488metaG_FD_119754 | JGI IMG/M metagenome (GOLD analysis project Ga0172381, IMG submission 119754) | Leachate microbial communities from a municipal landfill in Southern Ontario, Canada - Leachate well 64-88 metaG | ecosystem: Engineered > Solid waste > Landfill > Unclassified | place...
AATGATGGCGGGCCAATGCACATTGCTGCAAGTGAAAATGTTCCAACAATAGGATTGTTTGGACATGAAACACCAGTAAGATATGCTCCTTACAATAAAAAGAGTGTTGGACTATTCAAAACAGTAAAATGTAATCCATGCAATAAAGCGTATAAAAATCAATGGCCAAAATGTTTTAATCCAAAATGTGTCATGAGTATTTCTGTAGAAGACGTGAAGAGAGCAATTGAGAAACTTGATAAATAGGACACAAATTTTTATAAACAATCTTGAGTAAATAAGGTTATGAACAAAAAAATTTTGGTCTCTGTAAATATTCCTACGTACAATAATATCAAAACTTTGCAAAAAACTCTGGAAAGTGTAAAAGCACAGACATACAAAAATATTGAGATAATTATAATCGACAGCAACAGCACCGACGGAACTTTAGAGTTAATAAAAAAATTTGATGGTGTGAAAGTTTATCAGTACGAAGGAACGCTTTTAGGAGCAAGAGGAGTTGGAGTTGAAAAATCCAAAGGAAGATACATTTTTCTAATAGATTCAGACCATGTTCTTGAATCAACAACAATTGAAAAAGCAGTTAACTTGATGAAAGAAAAAGATATGATTTGGCTTTATGAGAGAAGTTATAAGCCAAAAAAATTATTAGAAAAACTTTACGACGCTGATAGAGTTTTGACGCAAAATTACGCAGAAGATTACATAGAACCCGTCGGAGGAACAATTCTTCCAAGAGTTTACAAAAAAGAAATTTTGGTAAATGCATTTAAACAAATTCCGAAAAAAATACTTCCTCTTTGTGTTGCGCACGATCATGCAATAATCTATTTTGAATCAAAAAAAATTTCAAATAAGGTTGGAAATATCGGAGATTACAACCATCCTGCAATCTGGCATCAAGAACCTTGGAGTTGGAAAAATCTTTTTAAGAAAACTTACAGATACGGAATAACGACGAGAAAACTTGTTGAAAATAAAGTTTATCCTGAATTATTGAGTTCAAAAAACAAAGGAAGAAAATTAAAACTGGAAAGTTTTGGTTTGTCAATCAAAAGTAATATTCTGAGGGCAATAAGAGCGATTCCCTATTTGTATGGATATTGGAAAGGGAAAAAAGAAAAGATTCCTAGATTATAAAAAATTTGATTTTTGTTTTGCATAAAGAATTCCTTGATGCTGTTCTGCACCAGATATTCTAACTTCAAAATTATTTTTTTCCAAGAAATTTTTTAATTCAAGGCAATTCTTTTTTTCTTTATCGATATTATCAAACTCCAAAGCAATTTTTTTTATTTTTTTAAAAATCTCTTTTGGAGTGCTGTAAATAATTTCATACTCTGCACCTTCGCAGTCTATTTTTAAAAAGTCACATTGTTTAATATTGTTTTGTTTGAAAATATCTTTTAAGGTTGTACAATTAACCATTTTAGTTCCTGATGAGTTTTTATCAAAAACAACCGAATGCATCCCACTTGATTGATTACTTATGAAAAGATTTCTCTTCCCACTTTTTTCACACACGGCTAAATTAAATGGAAAGATATTTATCAAATTATTTAATTTAATATTATCAGTTAATCTTTGATAGTGTGTTTCAAATGGTTCGTAAGAATAAACTTTTCCATTAATTGATTTTAACGCAGAATATAAGCTAAAAACTCCAATGTTTGCACCAATATCTATGATAGTGTCATCTTTGTTAATTTCAAACCCTTTAGGTGTATAATTTTTTTTAATAAATATTTCCCAAATTGTAGCTATTCCAGATGTATCTCCTTTATTTAGGATATTTCTTAATTTTACTTCAGAACCATTTCTAAATTTGAATGTTAAAAATTTATTGTGAATAACCCCAAAGTAATTAAAAAAAATATTAGGCCAATTTTTTAAATTTTTTATTATTGTTAGTCCTAGATTTAATCTTCCAAAAAATCTTTTTATCATTGATTAAAATAATGAAAAGAGTTTATAAATTTTCAGCATAAATAATATAAACAAGATTATTCGTAAATTATCATGAAAGAACCAAGGGTTGCTATAATAATATGTAGTTATAATCAAGAAAAGCTTCTTGAAGTTTGTCTCAATAGCTTGAAAAGCAAAACAGATTACAAAAATTATAAAGTTTATTTTATCGATGATTCAGGAACTGGAAAGATTGCAAATGAAATAAACAAAAAATTCAAATGGGTAAATACAATTTCTAATAAAAAAAATTTGGGTTTCTCTAAATCAAATAATATCGGAATAAAAAAATCAATCAAAGAATATAATCCTGATTATGTTTTGTTGTTGAATGATGATACCGAAATTGTTGAAAAAAACTGGTTGAAAAAAATGATTGATGTTGGAGAAAGTGAGAAAGATATTGGAATTCTTGGTTGTAAAGTAATTTATTCCGACGGAAGTTTGCAAAATATCGGTGGATATATGCAAAAATGGAAAATTGCAAAAGAGTTAGATGGAAATAAAAAAAATACTTTTGAGGTTGACCATGTTATGGGAGCATTTATGTTAATTAAAAAAAGTGTAATAAAAAAAATAGGCTTATTAGATGAAAAATATTCTCCATTTTTACTTGAAGATACAGATTATTGTTTGAATGCAAAGAAAAATGAGTTTAAGATAGTAAGTGTTCCGAACGTCAAGATTATTCACAAAAAGGGGAAATCAATTGATTCTTTACAAAATGATAGAATAATCAAGGTGAGGATCAAAAACGATATTTATTTTTCTAGAAAAAATCTCCGTGGATGGAACAAATTTTTTAGGATATTTATTTATCTTCCTGCATTATTAGTTTTTAAAAAAAGAAGCGATGAAGATGAATTAAACTTGAGGAATTTTGTGCTAAGGAAAGGTTTTTTAAGAAATCTCTCGATATATCTTAAAATTCTGTATAATTAATATATTTTCTCATCAAAATATTTATAAATTATCCTCTGTTACTTAGTTTTTAAAAGAAAGTTAGAACAAGAAAAAATTGTTCTTTTATGAAAATTTATTAAAATGAACAAAAAAGATATTGAAAAAGTTGTAATAATAAAATGTAGTAGTTATGAACAATCAGAAATTGATAAAACTATAAAAAGAAGTTTAGAATTATTAAATTTTGATAAAAATAAGTATAAAAAAGTGTTTATTAAACCAAATGTTGTTGGTTCTTTTAAAGAAAATCAAGAAGCAATAATAACAAATATCTCTCTTGTTAAATCTCTTCTTAAACAATTCAAAAAAGCAGTTGTTGGAGAGAGTTCTTTTAGTGATACAGAAATGCATTTAAAGAACACTGGATACTGGAAACTTAAACCCCTAGTTCTTGAAAAGAATCAAACTGTTATAGTTCATGATGAAAATGCTAAAATTTTAAAGAATTTTTATATTTCAAAACCTGTAAAAGATTCTGATTTGGTAATAAGTGTCTCTAAATTAAAAACTCATGTTTCAACAAAGATGACTGGTGCAATTAAGAATCTTTATGGATGTATTCCTGGACATTTTAAACAAATGTATCATAGAGAAGGAGTAGGAGAAAAGAATTTTTGCACCCTTTTAGTTGATGTTTATCAGAATATCAAACCAGGATTAAATATTATGGATGCTGTTGTTGCTATGGAAGGTGAGGGGCCTACTGCTGGAAAACCTAAAAGAGTTAATTTAATTCTTGCTTCAAGAAATGCTATTGCTTTAGATATTGTTGCATCTAAACTAATGGGTTATAATCCAAAGAAAATCTTAACTATAAGAGAAGCAGTAAAAAGAAAACTAGCAAGTTATGATGTTGAAATTATAGGGGATTTTAATTATGTTCCAAATTTAAGATTTGAAAAAACCTCTGATTTTAAAAGAGCTATTGTTAAACTCTTATCTATTGGAAAAACAAAGGAAAAAATAATGATTGATAAAACGAAATGCACAAAATGTGGAATTTGCGCAAAACATTGCCCTAAACAAGCCCTAACTTTAAGCCCTTATCCGATTATTGATGAGAAAAAATGTATAAGATGTTTTTGCTGCATTGAGGTTTGCCCTCAACATGCTTTATATTTAGAAGAAAATCTAGTAACTAAATTTGTAGGTTTCCTTAAAAAAATAAGAAAATATCTATCAGTATAATTTTATCTCACAAAAGTTAATAAAGGGTATTTTCTAAAAAAGATAATAAAAATGATTAAGAAAGTATTAAATAAATTAAGAGTAAATCGAGTTGGACACAATATAGGTAGAAAGTTATTGTCTACTCCATTTATTGTAAATAGCAAAATTTACGATGATTTTTATAATAAAAAAATTAGAAAAACAATGCAAAGATTAGAATATCCTATTGGTGCAGATATAGGGGTTACAAATTTATGCAATGCAGAGTGTATAATGTGCCCTCACCCAAAATTAAAGAAAATGGGTACAATGGATATGAAGCTCTACAGAAAAATAATTGATAATTGTCAAAAACTTAAAATGAAAAGTGTTACATTATCTTTTTTTGGAGAACCATTATTAGATAAAACTTTAATTGGGAAAATAAAATATGCAAAAGAAAAAGGGTTAATTGTTGCATTTTATTCAAATGCTTCTTTATTAAATGAAGAATGGGCAAGAGATTTGATTGAATCTAGATTAGACGGAATTACAATAAGTATGGATGGATATTCAAAAGAGACTTATGAAAAAATACGGAAAAAACTGAATTTTGAGACAACTAAAAAAAACATTTTAGGACTCATTAATATGAAAAACAGATTAAAAAAGGAAAATCCCAAAATAAATTTAGTATTAGTAGAGCTTGAAGAGAATAAAAAAGAGATAAAACAATTTTATAATGAATGGAAAGGAAAAGTACAAGGAATTAATATAATTAATATGAGAAATTGGGCAAATACTATTCAAAAAGAGGGGACCAAGGGAAGTCTTCATTTTAACAAAAAACTAAAGAGAAAACCTTGCCCATTAATGTGGATGGAATTAGTTGTCGATTGGGATGGAAATGTGGTTTTATGCAGTGATGATTGGAACCATACAACTATTTTAGGTAATTTAAAAAAACAATCTATTGAAGAAATCTGGAAAGGGGAAAAACTAAAAAAAATAAAGGAAGCACATATGAATGGAGAATTTCATAAAATACCCTTGTGCTCTGGATGCAATAGAAAGCCAGTATGGTGGTTAATCTAAAGGCAACAATTTATTTAAAGGAATTTCTATATGAGTAAATATGAAAAAAACAGAAATATGTTTTATTAGCTCTAATCCTAATTTTGATGGAGGAGTTACTCTTTTTACAAAAAATTTAATAAATTATTTACAATCTTCAAATAAAGATATAATTTTTACTTGGATTTATTTGGGAAGAGAAGATAAAAATTACACTGAGAAAGGAGTAAATTATATACAAATAAAGACTCCAAATATCTTTTTTTTAGAGGATTTTGCTTTTAATAGAAAAGTCTATAATATCTTAAAAAATAAAAAATTTGATATAATTAATTCTCATGCTATCTGGGGTTATTGGATGAAAAATTACGTAAAAAGAGAAAAACAAAGAATCATTCATACATACCATGGATCTACTTATTATTTCTTAGACAATAGTAGAAAGAGATTTGGTATAATAAAAAGAATAATTTTATTTCCTCTTCTTATCTTTGCATATTATTTAGAAAAACCCCCCATAAAAAAAGCAGATAAAATAATTTGTGTATCTGCAAAAGTAAAAAAACAATTTGAAGAATTATACAAATCTAAGAGAGAGATGAATGTTTTAAGGACAGGGGTTGATTTAAATAATTTCAAAATAAAAAATAAAGAATTAACTAGAAAAAGCCTTAATCTTGAAAAAGATAAAAATTATGGATTATACATTGGAAGAGGGGGATTCTGGACAAAAGGATTAGATAGAGCAATAAGTCTATCAGAAGAGATTTACAAAAAAAACAAAAATTATAGATTAATAATTATTGGGTCTGATTATAAAAAAGTTAAACATCTTCTAGAAAAGGAGTTTATTATATTCTTAGAAAAAATACCAAGAGATAAGATACCGAACTATTATTGTGCATCTGATTTGTTCTTTTGTCTTTCAAGATATGAAGGAGGAGCTCCAACCTTAGTTGTTTCAGAGGCAATGGCTTCTGGTTGTTTGTTAGTTTGTTCAAATGACTCAGAACAAGAAATAATTACAAATGGGAAAAATGGTTTAATTATTAATAATTTTGATGAAAAAGATGCTGAAAAAATAATTTCTACAATGAATAATCAAAAACTCAAAAAGAAACTTATTAGTAATTCAATAAAAACTATAAAGGAATTATCTCTTGAAAAATGGGGAAAAGAATATGTTAAAGAAATGTTAAAATGAAAAAATTAAAGAGCTGTGAGATTTGTGGGGAAAAAGGATTAAATTTTTTGTTTAAACAAGAAGACAAAAATCTTGAAATAAAAAAAGAATTTAGCTTAGTCAAGTGTAAAAATTGTGGAATTGTTTTCTTAAATCCTCAATTAGAAAATAAAGAATTAAGTAATTTTTATCCTAAAGCCTATTATTATTCTCTTGATAAAATTAAGACTAAAGAAAATTCTATAAAAACACGAATAAAACTTAAATTATACAAAACTTATTCTATAAAAAATAATAATTTTCTGAAAAAAATATTTTTCTATCCAGCAAAATTTATGATTCGTGGAATTAAAATTGAAGACAATAAAAAATTATTGGATGTTGGTTGTGGTTCTGGACAATTTCTGTACGAGATGAAAGAATTAGGTATGAATGTTTATGGTATTGAAATTGGAGAGTTTAATGAAGAAGGAAACAAGAAATATAATTTGAAAATAAAAAATTGTGAGTTAGAAAAAGCTAAATACAAAAAAGAAGAATTTGATATAATCACACTTAATCATGTTTTAGAACATTTAGCAGAACCAAGAAAAATGCTAAAAGAAATAAAAAGAATTTTGAGAAAAAATGGAACTCTGATAATTGGTGTTCCTAATACAAATTCTTTGGCTTATTGGGTGTTCGGAAAAAATTGGTATCAACTTGATGTTCCAAGACATTTAATAAACTATTCAAATAAGAATTTAAGATTGTTACTTGAACAAGAAGGATTTAAAATAAAAAAAATTAGATACAATTCAAGACCAGCACAATTTGCTGTTTCCTTGAGATTTGCTCTCGGAATTAAAAGTAAAAAATTTGAGAAGATTATGGAAATAATTTTTCTTCCTTTAACTTGGTTGGTTAATTTATTGAGAATTGGAGATCAGATTGAAGTTTGGTGCGAGAAGTGTTAATTTAGAGTATATGTTTTATCCCAGATAAATTTAAAAAGAATATCCTATAGAATATTTTAAGTAAAATGTATGAAATAAAAAAAATACTTATAACCGGATGCGGTGGAATGTTGGGTCATGCAGTTTATGAGCTCTTTAGTAAAGAGTTTGATGTTCTTGCTACAGATATTGACTTAAATGAACCTTGGTTAAGTTATATGGATGTGAGGGATTACAATTCTGTAAAAGAAACTGTTGAGGATTTTAGACCAGATATAATTTTTCATTTAGCTGCTTTGACTGATTTGGAATTTCAGGAAAAGAATCCCGAAGAAGCATACAGAACAAATGCTCTTGGAACAGAGAATATTGTTTTGTTAGCCAAAGAACATAATATTACTTTATTGTATATTTCCACTGCTGGAATAGTTGATGGAAAAAAGGATGTATATGATGATTTTGATGCGCCAAATCCAATAAGTGCTTATGGAAAATCTAAGTTTTATGGAGAAAATTTTGTAAAAGATCATCTTGAAAGATATTTTGTTCTTAGAGCTGGTTGGATGATGGGTGGAGGAAGAAAGGATAAGAAGTTTGTACAAAAAGTAATCAAACAGATTAAGGAAGGTAAAACTGAATTAAATGTTGTAGAAAATGTTTATGGTACTCCAAGTTATACTCATGACTTTGCAAAAAATATGAGAGAGATAATTAAAACAAAATATTATGGAATTTACAATTCTGTTTGTGGTGGTGGAAGAGTAAGTCGATATGATGTAGCGTTGGAATTAATTAGACTTTTAGGTTTAGAAGGCAAAGTGAAAGTAAACAAAGTTTATTCTGATTTTTTTGCTTCTGATTTTTTTGCTCCAAGACCTCGTTCGGAAGCCTTGGTAAATAAAAAGCTTGAAATGAGAGGACTAAACAAAATGAGAGATTGGAAAACATGTTTAGCAGAATATGTTGAAAGAGATTTCAAAGAATTTAAAGAAAACTAAATATTTTAAAACAAATTTGTCTAATTTATATTATGAAACAACCCAAAGTAGCAATAATTACTTCTACATTTAATCAAGAAGAGAATCTGAAAAAATGTCTTAATAGTTTAAAGAAAAATGCAAATTATTCAAATTATAAAATATATTTTATGGACGATTCTGGAACTGGAAAAATTGCTGAAAATATAAAAAAAGAATTTCCTTGGATTGATTGTTCTTCCAACAAAATAAATGCCGGTTATTCTACTTCAAACAACAAACTTGTAAAAAAAGCAATTAAAGAATATAATCCTGAGTATATTTTGCATATTGACGATGACACAGAAATAATCGATAAAAAATGGTTGAGCGAGATGGTGAAGTTTGCAGAAGAAAATAAAGAAGTTGGAATTCTTGGTTGTAAAATAATTTATCCGGACGGAAGTTTGCAGTGGTTTTATAAAAACAGGAAAATGAATTTCTTGAAGACACATGAAAAAATTGAAGAGACCGAAGAAACTTTTGGAAATTACGAAGTAACTAATGTAATTGGTGCATGTATGTTAATAAGAAGAAAAGTTATTGATGAAATAGGTTTTCTCGACGAGAAATTTAATCCAGCTTATGGAGAAGAAACTGATTTTTGTTTAAGAGTTTCAAAAAAGGGTTATAAATTATTTTATTTGGGAGATGTAAAGATAATTCATATTGGAGGTTCTTCCACAAAGCATGTTAAAGATTGGATTTGGCAAATTAAAAAAAGAAATTCAATAAGACTTGAATGGTTAAATCATAGCGTTTGGAATATAATTAAATACACATTCATCCATTTTGGTTCTGCAATTTTCAGCAACAAGCCTTTTTCAAAACTTAAAATGCTAATTAAAGCTTATCAGGAAAATATAAAAAACCTGAAAGAGATAAAAGAAAAGAGGAAGAAAAGAAATTCATGGAAAAAAATCCCGAAATAAGTGTTTTGACTACGGTGTACAATGGAGAAAAATTTCTAAGAGAAACAATTGAATCTGTTCTAAATCAAAGTTTTAATAATTTTGAGTATACCATTGTAAATGATGGTTCAACAGATAATACTGAAAAAATAATAAAAGATTTTATGAAAAAAGATAAACGAATAGTTTATGTAAAATTAAAAGAAAATAAGGGTTCAGAGGATTTAGGAAATGTAATGAATATTGGATTAAAAAATTGCAAAGGAAAATATATTGCCAGGTTAGATGCGGATGATATCTGTTATAGAAACAGATTAGAAAAACAATTTAATTACTTAGAAAAACATAAAAATATTTTTCTCGTCGGAAGTTCTGCAGATATCATTGATAAACTTGGAAATAAAATTGGAGGTATGAAAAAATGGCAAATTTTTCCAATATTAATAAAAATAAGAATTTTAGATTGCAATAATATAATTCATTCGAGTATTATGTTTAGAAATGAAGGATTACTTTATCCAAATAGACATGAACATTTATTTTATTTAGATTTAATTCGAAGAGGTAAAAAGTTAGTTAATATGAAAGAAACATTAGTTAAATATAGAATTAATCCAAATGGATTAATGGCAAAAGATGCTGATTTAAGCAGAAACAAATTTAGAGAATTATGGGAAGACAAAAATTAATTTCTCTTAATTAAACTTTTAATCAGTTCTAAATCTTCTTTGTTAATTCCTTTAATTAAATACAAAATTCCGAAATAGATTGATATTCCTAAAATAATCTCTGAAATTCCCCAGAATAAATTCATGTCTACAAAATAATGATAAACAAAAAGAAATATTCCTAAAATGATTGTAGCAAATATTGGGGCTTTTAATCCAATCCCTTTTAATTGAAGATTAAATTTATTTTTTGCAAAAATAGAAATAATAAGCAAAAATAATAGTCTGCTAAAAACTGTTGCGATAGCAACTCCTGAAAGGACATAATCTTGAGAGATGTTTATTAATAATTTAATTAAAATATAATTTAAGAGTATATTTAGGAATAAAGAAATTAAAACTCCTTTTGCTAAAATGCTGGGTTTATTTTTGGATTGGAAAAGTATTGTGTAAAAAGAAATAAGCGGATCTATTACAATAAGTAATGCTAAAAAGTACAGAGGAAAAGTTGCAGGCAGATAAGCATTACCATAAACAACAAATATCAAATAATTGGAAATAGCAATTATTCCTACTGTTGCAGGAATTGCGAACATCATTAAATATCTAAACACTTTTTGGAAACCCCTTTCAAATCTTCCTTGATGAATCTGAGTGAAAATAGGTAATAATACACCTGACACTGAAAATAATGCAGATAAAGTTAAGACCAAACTTAATGCTGCACGATAATAACCTAAATATTCTGCACCAACAAATTTACCTAACATCAAAGTATCTATTGAAGTAAAAACAACTAGAGAAATACTTACGATACTCATTGAAAGAGCATAATTCAAAACTTGTTTTTTATTAATATTAGAAGATTTTCCAATATACACTTCTTTATTTTTTTTGTATGAAATATAAATAATAATTAATATATTTAAAAGTCCAGATAAACCAAATGCCAAAAGAATTCCAGGAATTTTGAAATCATCTTGAAGAAGAATAACTGCAAGAACAGCAAAGATAATTCTTGTAATCTGACTTGAAAAAGCTAACCACGGAATAGGTTTAAGATTTTTAGTTGCAGCAAAAAAAGAACCGAAAAAGTTATTCATTGATTCAGTTATAATAAATAAACATGAAAAAATAAGAGGATAAAACAGCAAGGGTTTGTCATAAATAGTATAAGAAATAAATTTCGCACTAAAAAGAACAACTAAAATAATAATTATAAGTGAATAACTTTTCAATTTTAAAAGAAATTTAAAATATGCATGCGACTTTGATTTTTCTTTTTTCCCGAGAGATTCTGAAAGATAACGCAAAAAAGTATTATCAATTCCAAGATTAGTAAATGTAGAAATAATTGTTACAATTGAAAGTATAAGTGCATAAATACCAAATAATTCTGGAAGAAGAAGTCTTGCAATAATAATTGTAAATATTAATCCTCCAACTTTTGTTATTAAAGAAGATATAAAGTTATACCCAGAATTTTTTAGAGATATCTTTGAGAGATTTTGAGAATCAATTTCCTTTGACATTATTTAATAAGATATCTACTATTTTTAAAGATAAGCAAATAAAAGGGGTAAATAAATTTCTCTGGACATATCTTTAGAGATTATTTTTGCATTATCTATTCATAGTATAATGAAATATCTGCAGATGGTGGATGAACAATTTTAGATTTTGCTCTGGCAATCGTATTTCTGCTTATTATATTCTCGATAATTTTCTGAGATCCCAAAAATTTATGCTTTTGATAAATTGCAAAATAATTTTTTAAATCTTCGTTTGATAAATCTTTAAACAAATCATCTTTTAATATCTCTTCTAAATTCAATCCTTGTTCAATGCCATTGATTACTACTTCAGCAGTTTCATATCTGTAACCTAAATCTCTAAAATCTGTTTGTCCAGGTTCTAATCCTGCTGTTGGAGTTTTATTTGCCAATTTTTCAAAACCAAAATATTTTACCATTTCTTTGACAAGTCTTTTCGGAAGATTCCCTATCGGAGATAAATGAACTGCTCCATCTCCAAATAAAGTATAATAACCAACACAAAAATCCTCATCACGATTTCCAGTTCCCAAAACTAGTTTCTTTTCCATGGCTGCTTTTTGGTGCAAAATAACTGCTCTTATTTCTGACATTAAATTTCCACGATTGTAATTTGATTTGAATGTTTCTGGATTAGTAATTTTATAAGCATCAACAACTGGTTGGATATTTATTAATTCATGTTTAATTCCTAACCTTTCTGCGACAAATTTTCCATCTTCAGTATCATTAAATGAATTTACCAATGATGGAAGAATATATCCTGTTAAACTTATTTTTCGTTCATTGATTAGATTATTTTTATCAAATGCTCTTTTTGCCAAAATTGCAGTTAATGTTGAATCAACCCCTCCAGAAAGTCCAATAACCCCCCCAGTAAAATTTGGAATAGCAAGCACATGTTCAGTTATAAAATTTCCAATCTCTTCCGATGCTTTTTCATAGTTTACTTTTGCTAATTTTATTTTTCCCATTTTGTTGTTTTTTGATTTATTAAGAATTAAAATAATCCTTCCAAATTGTTATTTGAGAACTTATTTTTTTTAGGATTCCCAATTTTTATTATGTCTATTCCTTCCTTGTCTGGGAAACTTCTCCATAAATCAAATACCACACTTCCTTTTGGAAAATTGTATTTAGAAAAGATTTTATGATCTGTTGCAATAAAGTATATCGCTTTCTTATCTGGAGAAAAATCTTTTGAGTCTACAATGGGATCATATTGTTCAGCATTTATCCCTTTCTCTTTTAATAGATTAACTAATAATGTTGCTCCACTACCAATAGTAAGATTAGTCTCAGGTTTGAATGCCTTACCCAAGACTACAACAGGCAATTTTGTTTCTTGGTATTTTTTTTCAATTAAGTCCACTGTCCATTCGGTCTGATCTTCTCTAGCTTTTGCCATCATTTCAAACCAATTTGGTTTTAAATCAATCTGTTGTCCAAGCCAAGAAAGGGCTATAAGATCTCTTGGATGACAACCTCCAGAATCTGGTCCCCCACCTCGCATGTATTTGGGACTCAATAATCTATCTGTTGCCAAAGATAAAGCATTAGTGATGTCGTCTACATTTAAACCCATTTTTTGAGAGACCTGCATCCATGTATTTGCCAAAAGTATCTTTGAAGTAATGAAAGTATTATAAAAAACTTTAATTGCCTCTGCGTTTGCTAAATCTGTCTTAAAAATAGGTTTATTATGGATAGTCTTATAAAAATTTTCTAAAGTCTGTGCTGCTTTTTGATCATCAACACCTACTAAAGAAAATTCAGGGTTTTCAAAATCATGTCTAGTTGTTCCCATTGCGATATAAAGGGGGGAATATGCAAGGTGTATTTTTGAATTAAGCAAAGGTTTAATTTCTCGCTCAATAGTTCCTGGAAGGACTGTTGAAATTATAGTTAAAATTATATCTTTGTTATAACTTTGTGCTTTGTCTGAAATATTACTTACTGCTTCTTTTAAAAAAGAATAATTAAAGTCAACCCTTTCTTTTGGAAGTCTATTTATTCCCTCAAATTTTTCATGATGAGGTGTTTGCACTGGACAAAAAACTAGGTCAGAATTTAAAATTACTTCATCTATTGAACTCGCCCACTTAATACTATGATTTTTAAGAAGTTCTGGAGTACCCTCTTCTTGATAAGGAATTTCTTTTTTTTCTAAATATTCTTTAACTTTGACATTGACATCATATCCAGTAACATTATAACCTTTATTATTTATAGAAAGTGCTACTGGAAGCCCTAATTTTCCTAAACCAACAAATCCTACTTTAAGTTCTAAATTTTTATTAGACTTTTTAATCATTGTCGAAAAGAGAATATTAAGTTTAAATAGTTTATTGTGATGAACAAGATATAATCCTATATGTAAAATCTTATTTACTTTTTAACCAGACATAAATCGGAGTAAATATTTTTTGTAGTTTTATAGGCAAGATTTTTTTTAAGAGTGGACGAATTCTTAGAAGAATTTTTTCTTTAATAAGATGCATTCTTGCCAGAACAACACTTGATTGCATTTTAAGTTGATGAGAAATCATTTTGCCCTTTCCAGAAATAATCCTAAAGTCTATAATCCAACGAGAAAAATTAGAACATTGTTCATAGTGAAATGGTGCTGCAAAAAAATAATCCGATTTTATACAAAGTATCTGCTCAATTATGCCTTCTTCTTCACGATATTTCCATTTTCCAGAAGCAGGATATTGTACTATGGGCAGTTTACTCTTTAAGTATTCCAAATGCCATTTAGTTCCTGAATTCGTTGCTAAAAAAACTTTATTCAATTTATATTTTTTCATTATTTTTAATGCAGGTTTTATTAAAAAAAGGTCAATTCTTTTTTTCATCTCAGATTCATCACTAATAATTTGTTCTGCAAGTTCAGATACTTCTGGGTGAACTCTGTCTCCTCTTCTCCAATGAATTGCGAGATAATTTTTAAGGTTATTTTTTTCAATAAATTTTTCTGCTTTTTGAATTAAACTTTTATTGTATTGAATATGTTTAGTAATTTCCCAATATTTTTTTTTAAAATTTTTGGGCCATGAGGGGAAAGATTTGACTAGATATTTTCCAGGTTTATATCCTGAAATTGCAATAAATGGTTCATCATTGTTAAAAACATCCTTCAAATTTTTAGGGTTTAGTGTTTTGTCACAATAAAAAGTATGATTATAGATATTAACTTTATTCGAAAAATGGTGATCAAAACAATAAAGTTTTGAGATATGGTTTTTTGAAATTTTGATGAAATCTTTAAAGCTTATAGTTTTCACGTAATTATTTAAAAGTTCTATATTAAAAAAGTGCCCCATTGGAATAAAAATTTCTCCCAAAACAAATTTTTTATGATTAGTCTCACCGCTTTCTGCAATCTTATTATCCCTAGGTTGCGAAAGGATTTCTGGAAGTACAAATATTCTATTTGTTTTTTTACAAAGAAGGATAATTTCCATAAAAGTAAATCTCTGAGTATTAAGCATTGGAGGAAATTTTTCTTCAGGTTGCATTAGTATCAAATATTTTTCCGAATTATTTGATATTCTTTTTTTGTTGGTTAACATGTTTGGAAAATTTTATTTATTTCATAAAAAAAGTTTACTTATCTTCTGTGGAATAATCTAAAATATTAATCAAATTTTTATATTTTTTATTAACATAGGTTTTATTTCCATTTTTATCTGTACCTGGAATAATTTCAAAATTATTGTCTTTCATGAATTTATCTAATTCTTCCTCTTTATGAGAATATTCATATCCACCAGCAGTACATTCTGCAGAAATAAAAACTATCTTTTTTAAGTAGTCTCCTGCACTTTTGATAACTCTAAGATCATTTCCTTGAGTATCCACCTTTAAATGTTCTATATACTTGAATCTTCCCCAAGGAACAAGAGACAAAAAATCAGAAAGACGTATGCTAGGAACATAGGTTTTCTTTTTTATTTTAAAATTATAAGGAAGATACAAACTGGAATTTCCCCCATCTCCAGATGTTAAATAAAATGATTTTAACTGAGGAGAACAATCATCTATAGCCAGATTAAAAATGAAAAATCGTTTATTAATATATTTTAAATCAAGATATTTATATGAACTTCCCCGTTTCCTATTCTTTCCGCTTAGAAGTTCTTGGATACTTTTTATATTTGGTTCGAACCCAAAAACAATTCTATCAGGTAATTTATCTAACCAAATTGCAGAATTAGGAGCATTCATCGCAGTTCCAACATCAAGTTTTATCTGCTTAATTTCTTTTGGAATTATTAGTTTCTCTGTTTTAGAGTCTAAAGTTTTTTTAAAAGTTATATATCCTAATAATTGAAAACTCGGGTTTTTATATGAACTTGTTGCATAACTCTTATTTTTTATGCATAAAAAAAAAGTATTATAAATCCTTACAGGAAGATATATCATGATTTTTATCAAACTTTTAATTTTTTTTATGAATTTCATTTTATTAAAAATTTTTCACCTTTCCCCGATTTAAAGTAATCTTTAATGATTCTTCTCTTTCTTTTTGAATTTGATTTTCAGATAAAATATCGTGTTCAAATACCAAGGGTCTTTTGAGTTCTCCTTCTCTTAGTCCTAAGGTGTTATGATACTTTTCAAATTCTAGGGGTTTTAATTTTATTCCCCATTTTTCTGGGTTATAAAAAATTTGAGAACCAGGAAAAGGAACAAAAGTAGTAATACTAACACCATAAGGATTTGTTTTATCTAAAAATTCTTCTAATCTCTTTGAATATCCGGGTTTTTCCCCAGGAAGACCAATAATAAAAAACAGTCTAAAATTTAATCCAACTTTTCTTGTATTTTCTAATGCTTGATAAACCTGCTCCATCTTTATTCCTTTGTGATTCTTATCAAGAACTTCTTGATCTAAAGATTCTATTCCATAACCTACTTCCACACATCCTGCTTCTTTCATCATTCTTAAAGATTTTACATCTGCACAGTCTACTCTTGTTGAAACCCTCCACACAATTCCAAGAGGTTTTATTCCATTACATAACTCTTCTAATCTTTTCCTTCTCAAAACCATCGTATCATCTAGAAACTTAAAATATTTTATCCCATAATTATCCTTCATACTTTTTATTTCGGTTATTACATTTTCAGCACTTCTAAATCTTACTTTTTTCCCCCACATACTTTGACTCCCACAAAAACTGCAACTGTTTGGACATCCTCTTGAGGTAATTATAGTTCCAGTATATTCTCCTCCTACTGAAAAAGAATTTTTACTGAATGCAGATTCATAAGGTATTAAATCTCTTGCAGGAAAAGGTATTGAATCTAAATCTTTAATTTGTTCTGATTCATAAAACCTTTGAGATTGATTTTTATTTTCTTTTATATCGCTTAATAATTGTAAAAAAGAATTTTCTCCTTCTCCGATAATAACTTTATCAAATTCCATCCCTATCTCCTTAGGAATTGCTGTTGCGTGCATCCCACCTAAAACTGTTAATGCTTGAGTATCTTGCGATTTTATTTTCTTTGCCAAATTAGACGTGAAATAATGATTTGGGGTTGAGGAAGTAAATCCATAAACAGAGGAATCTAATTTAAAATTATTTAAATCGCTTTCTCCCCTTAAATCTGTTACACTCACATCATAACCAGCATCTCTTGTAACTGCTGCAATATAAAGTATTCCAAGAGCAGTATCTCTTTTACCATCCCCTAAAAAGTTATCTGGAGGAATTATTAAATTAACTTTCATTTCTTTTTCCCTCGGTTTTGTGTGATAAGGCATCTTTCATTTTAAACAATTCTCCTTAGATAATAAATTATGATTACTCCACTAATTAATTTAGCAAATTAGGTCATTAACCATTTAAAAGGGTAAAATAAGAGCTTTATTAATTTATTGGTGATGAAGGCTCTGTCTGGAATGATTAAAAGTTGAATATTCAAAAAAATATGATTATGTTGGAAATCATGCAAATTATTTAAGAATATATCTTAGAACAAGATTTTGTGAACTTGCAAAAGAAAAAGGTATTATTAATGATGAATATGGGAATGGAACTAAATCTGCTCCTTTCTTCTTAGAAAATAATCCCAAACAACTTTACAATTATGGTGAAATTTATTTAAACCACATTTCTTTGGATAGAATGAAGACTTTAGAAAGTTTTTCAAAACAATGGATGATAATTCCATTTTTTGTTAGAAAATTAAAAACAAAAATATTCAAAAAATGATTAAACAGATTAGCAGATTTTTACCAAGAAGATTTAAGCAAGCAATTAAAAAAATAATTTTGAAAAGAAAAAATTTCACAAGCCAGATTGGACAAGACAAATGGGTTTTACAAAAAACTAGATTTAAAAAAAATGGATTTTTTTTGGAAATTGGTTCTGCTGATGGGTTATATCTAAGTAATACTTATGTTCTTGAAAAAAGATTTGGTTGGAAAGGAATTTGTGTAGAACCTGCGAATAAAATTGAAGAACTTAGAAAAAATAGAAAATGTATTATTGAAAATTCTTGTATATCTTCAAAAAGCGGAGAAGTTGTTGAATTTCAAATTGACGACGAAATAAGCGGAATGAAAGAATATTTTGATAAGTTTCACGAGAGAAAAGGAAAAACTATCATGGTGAAAACTTTATCTATCAAAGATTTGCTTTTGAAACATCATGCTCCAAAAATTATTGACTTTTTTAGTTTAGACACAGAGGGTTCGGAATATGAAATATTGAAATATTTTCCGTTTAATGAATATAAGATAAATTTAATCACAATAGAACATAATGCTCATTCTGGAAGAAAAGAAGATATTGAAAGAAGACAGAAAATATTTGAGTTACTAACAAGAAATGGATTTGTTAGAGAGGAGCATTCAAAATTTTCAAAAGAATTTGGTGACAAGGATGGTGGAAATTTTGAAGATTGGTACGTTCACAAAGAATTTCAAAATAAATTAATCCAATAAAATGAATAATTATATAATTTCTATGTCGCAAGGAGGATTATCTAACAGAATAAAATGTTTAATTTCTTCAATGAAAATTGCAAACAAAACTGAGAGGAGTTTAATTTTATACTGGCCAAAAGATGAATCATGTAACTGTAATCTTTCAGATTTGTTTGAAAACAAAATAAAAGAAATTTCAAAAGAAGAACTTAGAAAGGTAATAAAAGAAAAGGGTTATGAATTGTATCAAAATAATTTAAATAAAAATAAAAGGGATTTTATTCTTGTAGATAGTTCAAGATTTGAGGAATTTTCTCTAGAAGATATTCAATTAAGGTTTGAAGAGACACCTATTGAAGTTAGAAAAGAAATTTTAAATTATCTAGGTAAATTAAAAATAAAAAAAGAGATACTTACAAAAGTAAATTATTTTATTAAAAAAGAATTTTCAAAAAATGTGGTCGGAGTTCATATAAGAAGAGGAGATTTTGTTAATTTAAAAACTGGTATTGGAGCTATCTCTCCAGATGAAAGTTTCATTGAAGAAATGAAAAAAGAAATTGAGAAAAATAAAAATGTGAAATTTTTTCTAGCAACTGAAGATAAGGAAACTGAAACTAAATTCAGAAATATTTTTGGAAATAAGATTATAATTTATTCTAAAAAAACAGAAAACAGAGAGGATGAAGGTTCTGTTGAAGAGGCGTTAATAGAAATGTTAATTTTATCTAGGACAAATAAAATACTTGGAAGTTATGGGAGCACATTTACAGAAATGGCCTGGTTTTTTGGAAAATGCAATCCTGTAATTAAAATTATAATAAATGAAACAGCGTTTAAGAGATATTTAAATTTCAAGAAAAATAAAAAAACACTAATACAAAAAATAAAAAAATTAGTTTATGAGCTAATTACTCCTACTGATGTTAGATTATTAGATAGGAAATAATTATTCTTCAATAAGTTTCATCATGTCGGTGAAAGCTGGTCTTGTTATTAAAACACCTACAGTAATTCCTATAATTGTTGTAATTGCGAAACCTTTTAGCAACCCTGCACCAGCCCACATTAAGGGCAATAGTGAAACTAAAACTGTGAAGTAAGAACCAAGAATAATTGAGAAAGCTCTCTTTAATTTTTCTTTCATAGATAATATAACTTTTTTCTGCTTTGCTTCGTCAATGATTATTATTTGTTGATCAATACCTGTTCCGATTGTTGCCAGAATACCTGCAATACTAAGCAAGTCAAGTCTCCAATCAATAATACAAGAAATTCCAAGAATAATAAAAACTTCTGAGAATGCTGTGAATAATAATGCAAGAGAAGATTTTAATTTTTTATACCTAAAGAAAATGATTATTGAAACTGCAATAGCAGCAGCAAGTCCTGCAATTAAAATTGCTTTTACAAAATCATCACCTAAATTCGGAGAGATTGTGTCTAACTTAACAATTTGAAGTTTGTAAGGTAAACTACCTGTAATAAGGATTGTTTGTAACTGATGCATATTGTATTCTGCAGATTTGTATGCCTCTTCTTCCGTTGTCCCTGTTCCAGAACCAGAAATTGCTATTTGCGTTGTTACTGAACCCTTTAAACTTTCACCAATTTGAAGACTATCTACTTGTTTGTCATCCACATATAAATCCAATGGTTTGGACAAATAATTCCCGCTTGTTGAAGTATTAGTGGAAAGTTTGTTTGTTAGTTCAGCCTGTCTTTTGGCTGCATCTTCACTTATGTAAATTGAGAATTGGAATGTACAATAATAACTTCCAGTTCCTGCTTGTTGACAGCTTTGAATTCCTGCACAAGTTGCATCATTTCTACAAACTGAATTGATATCTTTATTTCCCCCAACAAAAACTGTGTCATTCCCTATTTTAGCTTCAAATTTACCTTGATTCTCAATTAAGTTCTTCAAATCAGTTGGAGATGCTCCTGCAATTTCTATTAACATAAATCTATTTCCAGACAAATCTGAAACCGCGCTAACTTTTATATCAGAAATTCCATAAGTGTCTAATCGTTTACTTGTAATTGAAACTAAATCATTTAATTCTGATTGAGTTAATTCTTTATCTTGTGCCTGAACTAATGCTCTTGAACCTCCCGACAAATCCAAACCTGTTTTAATATTAGTTTTAGAAATATCTTGAACAAGAATGTCTGGATAACTTTGAGAGAATAAAACTATTTCAGAATCTTTTGTAGAAACTATTGTTTTGACTTCTTTTCCTGTGTTGTACTTTTTGCTCATAACATTAGAAAAATCTTCCAAATTTTTTATTTGTATTCCGTCAATAGAAGTTATTATTTGTCCTTGTCGTAGTCCTTGTTCATATGTTGTTGAATTCTGATTTACGCTAGTAATCTCAACTCCATGTTGTAAAAATAATGGGGGTAATAATCCGAATATTGCTATGAATGAAAAAACTAAACATATGATGAGCAACCAAATTTTAAAAGTTAATTTCATTTCTTTCTCTCCATGTACCATTTAAGTATTGAAACGTTTGTAATCCAAGTGTTTACCATATCAAAAAATAATCCAATAAGAATGATGATAAATATCTGTTCAAGAACATATGAAAAAGATTTCACCACGAGCAAAGCAACACCAATTGAAGCAATTGCAGTTAAAGTCATTGTAATACCCGTCTTGAATGAATCAAAAATTCTTTCGTTAAGATGTTCTTCCCCAACTCTTTTTAAAACTCTTGATGTAAGTAAAATATCTGTATCAACGGAATAACCAATTAACATCAAAAATGCAACTATTCCTGCACTTGAAATTTTAATTCCTAAAATGTCAACTACAACAAGAGTCATTAACATATCTGCAAATGCAGAAAGAACTATTGCTGTTGAAGGAACAAATGATCTAAAAATTATGAAGATAACAATAGCCATGAAAATAAACGCAACAAGTAATGCGATTATAAGCTGTTTGTAAAAACTCTGGCTTAGTGAGGCTCCTGAAAATTCAAAGCTACTGTTTTTCTCGGTTAAAGTATGACCAAAATAATTTTCTAGAATAATCTTTGTATCTTCACTTGAAGTTGTTGTTGAAATTATTATTGCTGTTTGTTCATTCGTCGTAAGATCGTAAATTCCTCTGACGGTTAAATCATCTAATTTAGAAGATAAATCTTTTTCAATAGTTGAAATGTCTCCTTTTTCATAAACTGTTGCGGACGTTCCACCAGTCAATGAAATATCTTTGTAAAATAAATCGTTGTGTTTTGAATAGAAAATTCCTACGTAAACTAATGAAAAAATAAGAATTGCTAATGGGATTATTAACAATTTTTTGTAGTGCTTATCGTGAAAATTTTTGTGTTCCGTTGATTCCATGAGTGTAAATGCATCGGCCGGGGGTCGAACCCGGGTCATCTGGTTGGAAGCCAGAAATTCTGACCACTGAACTACCAATGCATGATTAAATAGTGTCAAAATGAGTTTTAA
>Ga0172381_10002207_pt1 | contig 21831 bp, 19 predicted proteins | sample Leawel6488metaG_FD_119754 | JGI IMG/M metagenome (GOLD analysis project Ga0172381, IMG submission 119754) | Leachate microbial communities from a municipal landfill in Southern Ontario, Canada - Leachate well 64-88 metaG | ecosystem: Engineered > Solid waste > Landfill > Unclassified | place...
ATCATCCTAAAACGTGGTACAGAAGCCAACCGAGTCAGTTTATCTCTCAAAACCGGAGAGCCTATTTTTACAACCGATACTCGTAGAGTGTATATTGGTTCAGGTTCGGCATCGACCGGAAACGAGATCGAGTTTGGACAACTCTCGGCTAGTTTTGTCAGTGCATCAGTGGTTTCGGCCAGTTCGATGAATGTCGGATCACTTTCAGCAACGACTATCACCGGCGTCATTGAGAGCGCTTCGTATGTCGAGTATAGCAATGTAGCAAACAAACCGGCATTGGTATCATCATCCGTTCAGTTTGGCTCAACCGACAACGTAATATTTGGTCAGATAACTGCATCATCCATTCAGGTAGAAACGATGCATATTCAGACCGTTACATCCAGTATTGCTTACGTATCCGGATCTACTATCCACGGCAGTGTATCAACCGACACGCATCAATTCACCGGATCGGTGTCAATAAGTGGTTCGCTAACGCTAAATAGTGTAGGTAGTGGGCTGCTGTCCGCAAATGCAGGCGGAACCATAACGCCACGCACCATCACCGGCACCGCCAATCAGGTCATTGTCGCCAATGGTGACGGAGTATCCGGCAACCCAACGTTGTCGTTGCCGCAGAGCATTGCGACCGGGAGCACACCGACGTTCGCCAGCATGACACTGGCTCCAGGATCGGGGCAATATCCAACGGGCCTTACAATACAAGCATCAACGCATGCAACCAGCCGTAGAGCGGGGTTCGCACTGGGTAATTGGATGGCAATGCAAGACCCGTCGGGAAACGGCACGCAGAGCTTTGCACTATATGATACTGCGGCGTCCGCGACCCGACTAAGCATCGACACCGTCGGCAACGTCGGCATCGGCATCGCCGCGCCGAAAGCACCTTTGCACGTCTTGAACGCGGATAACGTCGTTGCACGTTTTGACTCTACCACTGTCGGTGCGTATCTGCAATTTGGTGCAGTGAAGTCGGCGATAAATGTGATCGGCGAAATGGCGTGGGAAGCCTACGCGGCAAATAGTGGTGCGTTGCATTACGGCGGAAACGCTTCTACCCGGCACGAATGGCAGTCGAATGCGTACGATGTCATCATGGACTTGTCGGCAATGGGAGCACTGAGGCTTAATAAGTACGGTGCTGGCACGCTTATCACCGACTCATCCGGCAACGTCACCGCATTAGCAGGACAACAGAACGTATCAACAACCAGCACACCGCAATTCGCAAGTGTATTTGCAAGGGGTGTTACCGCGGCTGGAGCCGGAACGTTGGAGGCTCAGTCAAGCGATTACTCCTCCACTTACTGCAGCACCACCGTATCCCAATTCGGTAGTACAGCAACGGGAACAGCCTGCGGAATTGCACAGGCTTCAGCGGGCGTTGTGCAATTCCGAAACACTTCGGCCGGTATCATTTACACAAACGGTCCGGCACCGTTGGTCCTTGGTACCAATAATACGGATAGGCTGCATATCGCTGCCGCAGGCAACGTCGGCATCGGAACGATTAGTCCCGCGGTAAAGCTGGAGGTGGCCGGCGATGGTTCGGATAATTCCTTAAAAGCGGGCATCTCAGTGGTTGATACGGGGACAAACGGGCGACGATTCGTAATGGCTTCACGCGCTTCCACCTTCACTATCAGCGATGAGACATCAGCGATCTCCCGCGTCGTGATCAAGTCGACTGGAGCATTACAATTCGTCGCCTACGGAGCCGGAACGCTCGTTACCGACTCATCCGGCAACATCACCGCAACTTCCGATGCCCGAATGAAGAATGTATCGGGAAGCTTTGACCGGGGACTGGATGCAATTGTAAATCTATCTCCGAAAGTGTATAGATGGAACGAAGCAAGCGGCCTCAATACAGACGATGTAAATGTCGGACTGATCGCTCAGGAGGTGCTGCCTTACATCCCGGAAGCTGTGAGTGAAAAGGATGGACGTTACACAATGTCGGATCGGCCGATTATTGCGGCGTTGATAAATGCGGTGAAAGAACTAAAAGCTGACAACGACGCTCTTCGTAAAAGAATAGAAGCACTGGAAGCTTGATTTTATATCAATGGTTTGAGTTTTTTGTTCCATATATATCAAAGCATGGAACCATCACAAAACGTAAAAATCACAGATCAAGAACTAACGGAACTGAACCGTATTCGTGATCTATATACGGAAGCGCAATTCGCATTCGGGCAATTCTACATCAGCCGGCGGCAGCTTGATGAACAGGAGCGAGCGCTCAACGACGCATATCACAAGCTACAAACCGATGAGCAGAAGTTGCTCAATGATATCGTAACCAAGTATGGAGAGGGAAACCTTGATCCGAAGACGGGTGTTTTCACGAAGAAAGCATCGTAATTTTTTCAGCGTTTGAAAGCTCACGGTCATACTTATACTTACACAACTTTAGATCAATAGGAGAACTAAACATATGCCAATCGCAGAAGGTGGTACATTTCAGCCAACCAATAACGTCGTCTCACCTGGTGTTTTCACACGTGAGATCGATCAATCGTTCCTCGCGCAAGGCGTCGCTCAAATCGGCGGCGTTGTCGTCGCCCCCTTTCCAAAAGGTCCGGGCTTCACGCCAACGACGGTGACAAGCGAAGCCGACCTAACGAGTATCTTCGGTGATCCCGATGGTACGTTGTACGGTCCGTACTCGGCACAACAATACATCCGTCAGCAGGGTCAAGTTACCGTCGTGCGCGTCGGTGCTCTCGGCGGATACGAACAAAAACAAGCGTTGCTCGTCACCGCTGTTCCAGGAGCTTATACTCGATACAATATCAGTGGAGCTTTCGAGGGCAAGACGGTCGGAACTCGTATCATCACCGATGGTATGGGCGCCTTCAGCATCGTTGGATCGTTGAGCGCAACATTCACATCGGGTCAATATTCGGGTAGCACGATGATCGTCGGTCAGATTTCGTCGTCTATCACGCCGATCAATGCTACAGGTTCGGTTCTTATCGAAGGTCAGATCAATACCAACCTCATCAACTCACTTCTACCGCACGTTCCATCCGATGCAATCAATTTGACTTCATCGCTAACGGTCGTTGCAGTCAGCCCGTGTAAGAACGAGGCCGTCTTCAGTGGTGAGATCACCGGCCGATATGGCGATTTCGATGCATCCACCTGGGTAGCTGGCGCAATTTCCTTTGAGGATTCCTGCGGCGGCGTTACCGGTTCTGATGGACGTGACGAGGTTGTTCTCGCTACTCTCGCAAACACCGCTTATGACCGTGGCCAAAACCTCAACGGTTTCTCCGGATCGGTCCTTCTTCCGAAGAATCTCACAACGGTTGGCTCCGATTATCGTTTGACACTCAACGATATTCACTTCGACGCAGACGCTGGAGTTTATACATCGGCAAGTTACGGAACCTACGAATTCAGTATCGACGCTGAAAGTTCAGCCTACATCACCAACGTTTGGGGACGTGACGCCGAAGTAGGTTTCACGCCAATCGCAGCTGGACAACGTCCGGAAGTAGCTTACCTCTCAAACGTGTTCGATCAGCGAATCTCCGAGGTTCTCGATGACGTTCGTGTTTCTGGTAGCTGGAAGATCACCGCCGTCACACGCGATGCAATGACCTTTGAGGATGGAATCACCCCTGATGTCGGTACGTCACAATACGATCTCCGTCAGGCCGAAACACCGTTCATCCGTTCGCAGGCTGTCGCGCCGTGGGATGGTTCCGGTTCCACCGGTTCTTTCCACTACGATCTGTTTAAGGTTCATACGATGTCGGACGGAACCAATACGAACAAGACATACAAGATCGAGATCAGCAACGTCAAGTCGGCTGGATCGATTCCAAACTCCGACTGGGGTTCCTTCAGCCTCACCGTCCGCTCCTTCGCCGACACCGACAAGAAGCCGCAGATTGTCGAACGTTTCGACAACCTCACCCTTAACCCGGATGACGCTAACTACATCGCCCGCCGTATCGGTGACATGTATCGTTACATCGACTTTAACGGAAAGATTTTGGAGTTTGGTGACTACTCGAACGTTTCCAAGTTCATTCGTGTTGAGATGGCGACCAGTCCATGGCCGAAGACCTCGATACCGTTTGGCTTCGGACCGTACGCCTCCCCAATCGGCGGCGACTACGCTCGTCTCGGTAAGTTGCCGAAGATGACCTATAGCAAGGCTTCGACCTATCAGCCGCAGCCGGGCCGTTACACCTCCGGTATTCTGTTCGACCCAGCTCCGTCCAATGCAGATGATGAGCTTCTCGCTCTTTATCCGCAGGGATCGTCTATCGGTTCCGAACGTGATAACCGCGAGTACTTCGCTCCAATTCCGTTAGGCGCATCCGCAAATGCAAACGTCGGTTTCGACCTCGAAGAGACCTGCGGCGTTACTCCCGCTTATATCGCAACGGAAGAAACTACCAACGTCAAGAAACGTCGGTTCGTTCTCGGCTTCCAGGCCGGTTTCGATGGCCAGAGCCCGTCTATTCCAGTTCTTGTCGGAAACGACATCCTACCGACCAATCAGCAAGGTCTCGATTGTTCCACCAACAAGAGCTACGGTTCCTACGCTTACAAGCAGTGTATCGCGGCCTTGAGCAACGGCGACGAGTATGACTTTAATCTCATCACTACGCCTGGTATCAATCATCAGTATCATCCGTACGTGGTTGGCCTGACCGTTGAGATGGTTGAGAACCGTGGAGATGCCTTCTACGTGTTCGATATCGCTCCAAATCAGTTGGCTGGCGAGTCCTCAATCGAAAACGTTGTCGAGTTGGCCAGCCAGTTCGATACTAGCTACGCAGCTACCTACTACCCCTGGATCAAGATCACGGACACGAACAGCAACAAGATCGTCGCCGTTCCGCCGTCGGTTGTCATCCCAGCGGTTTATGCAGCAAATGATCGTGTGGCAGCTGAGTGGTTCGCTCCGGCCGGTCTCAATCGTGGAGGCATCCCCGCCGCTGTTCAGGTGATGGATCGTTTGACGCACACCAACCGAGATGACCTCTACGTTGGCCGAGTCAATCCAATCGCATCGTTCCCGGGTCAGGGTATCTGCACGTGGGGTCAGAAAACGCTGCAACGTCAGCCGTCCGCTTTGGACCGCATCAACGTTCGCCGTTTGATGATCGCGGTGAAGAAATTTATCTCAGGCTCAACGCGATATTTGGTATTCGAACAGAATGTGAGCGCAACTCGTAACCGTTTCCTCAACATCGTCAATCCTTATCTGGAGTCGGTGCAGCAACGTTATGGTCTCTACGCATTCCGAGTTGTGATGGATGAGACAAATAACTCGTCAGACGTAGTTGATAGAAATATACTATACGGACAGATATTTTTACAACCGAGCAAGACCGCGGAGTATCTCCTACTCGATTTTAACGTGACGGCAACTGGCGCAAGTTTCTCGAACGGTTAATTTATAATCGACTTTTAACGAGGAAGCCCGACCGAAATGTCGGGCTTCTTTTTGCGTATTTTCTCGACAACGTCGCTGGGTGTGTGTATATTTATCCACATGACAATAGACGAACTTCTCCAATTTGTAAAAGATCGGCCGGATAATTTCTCAATACAACTCAAACGGCATCACAGATTATTGTTTGATGAAATTGATCATAAATACGTCTTTTCCACGTTTGGGGAAAAACTCTATCACCACATTTACGGAGATGATGCCGGTAAGTGCGAAGTATGCGGTCAGCCGTGCAAGTTTGACGGTTTCCACAAAGGATATAGAAAACGGTGTTCATATAAATGTATGAACGGACTAAAAAAAGTTCCAGCAATCGAGAAGACGTGCCCCGTATGTCATGCAACGTTTCATACCGATAATCGGCATAATCGAGTAACTTGCTCAGCCAAATGCCAAGCATTATATATTAGATTGCCCGAGACCAAGGAAAAAACGTGTGCCGCCACGAAAGCCGCGATGTTGTCAAAATATGGAGTGGAACACGTATCTCAATTACCGGGAAATTTGGAAAAAACAAAGAGAACAAAATTGGAACGATACGGCGATCCCAACTACACAAACTCTGAATTGTGTAAAAAAACCAAATTGGAAAAGTATGGGAGTGAAACTTATAATAATTCGAAACAAATGAAGCAAACGCTCGTGATAAAATATGGTGTAGAAAATCCATCACAAGTGGCCGGAAACTCCGAGAAAGTTAATGCAACAAAATTTAAGCGATTTGGCGAACAGATGATCAGTGACAATGCACTATCACAATTAAAGGACCGTATAAACCGTGGGGAGATCGGCGTACATTCCAAAATTTATTCCGACACAATGCTGAAAAAATATAATACCGTACATTCGATGCAAAATAAGGCAATATCACAGAAGATGGCACGTACTTGCATGGATAAATTTTACGCATCGCTGGAAGATGGTAGCCGACTTGGAACCGAAGTTTCCGTCGCATTTTCCCGAATGGAGTATGTTGGCACACGAGGACCTAATGACGAGCAAATTTTTTATCCGTTCAGATGTAATACATGTAAAACAGAATTTTCAGCGATAATTGAGGACGGTAAGTGTCCAACATGCCCTGTATGTCACCCAATAGTGTCCGGTAGGTCAAAGCCTGAAAATGAAGTCGCCGAATTTGTGCAGTCGATTATTCCAACGATGGAGATAAAACGGAATGATCGCACGTGCATTTCGCCACTCGAACTCGATATTTACATTCCCGACAAGCATTTCGCAATTGAGTTTGATGGTATCATGTGGCATTCGGAGACATTTGGTCAGAAACCCCGAGATTACCACATTAATAAGACACTGGCTTGCGAAAAAGTTGGAGTTCGGCTCATGCATATTTTTGAGCATGAGTGGTTGCATAAAAAAGATATTGTGAAACGTAAGATTGCATTGGCGTTGGGTACATCATATACAAAAGATGCAAAAGATGCTGACCAGTTTTTTATATCCGATACGCATTTTCCGGCCAAGATTTTTGCACGCAAATGCGACATACGTGAAATCGACTCGAAAATCAGTTCGGATTTCCTCAACAACTGGCATATACAAGGCAACGATAATTCACCGATTAGGCTCGGCGCGTACTATAATAATACATTGGTCGCAATGATGACATTTGGAAAAAAACGTGTTGCGATGGGCGTTAAAACGCGAGTCGCTGGTTCGTATGAGATGTATCGATTTTGCGTCGCTGATATTCCAGTTGTCGGAATTGCTAGCAAATTACTTTCAGCGTTCATAAAAAAGTACAATCCAATCGAGATACTGACGTTTGCCGATGTTCGATACTCCGGAACTTCGGCGTTCTACGAAAAGATCGGGTTTAGCCGGATATCCAGAACAAAGCCAAACTATTTCTATTTTCACAAGTCCGATCCACTCACACTGAAGCATCGATTTAATTTTCGAAAAAACGTTTTGTCGTCCAAGTTGGAGACGTTCGATGGAAACTTGACCGAATATCAAAATATGCTAGCTAATGGTTTCGACCGTATATGGGACTGCGGTCATCTAAAATATCTGTGGAAACAACCGACCGTTTGATATTTACTATATCATGCCAATTCTTCTGAAAGACCTGTTGAGAGAAACCGAAATGAACGGACAAAATATTCAGGTGTATCTTGACCTGGATGGAGTCCTGGTGAATTTTGACGGTGGGTTTAAGAAGATAGCGGGCGGAGTATCCGCCGAAGATTTTGCACGTGTCAAGTTTAACGGCGACATCAAAGCCGCCAAGAGTGCATTTTGGAAAATCGTTGGTAAGGCCGGCGCCAATTGGTGGGCAAATCTCGATCCGATGCCAGATGGTATGGTGCTGTGGAAGTTTTTTAAGACATACAATCCGATCATCTTGACCGCTGGTCGTGGCTCGGGTGTGAAAGACGGCAAGACGGCTTGGGTGCATAAGCATCTCGGCGCGGATATCAATCCAGTCTTGGCGTCTCGTGGAGAAGACAAGCCGATGTATATTACCAGTGATCCAAATACCATCCATGTTTTGATTGACGATACCAAGAAAAATATCGATGCTTGGAACAACTCGGGCAAAGGTCGAGTTGCAATGCTGCATACTTCGGCAGCTGATACAATTCGTAAGTTTACGGAGATGTATATAACTCAAAAATAACGAATTATGCCATTCAATATAAAAAAGCTAAAGTCGTGGGAGGTTCTATTACGTAGAACGGAACCAATACTATTTGATAATTTTACATCATATCAAGATGGATCGGGTTGGATAACGAAACATGGAGTTATTACTTCTGGCGTGAATAATGGAAAACAATCGTTAAAGTTGTTGTCGATGGGCCAGCGTGGTGCAATACAAACTACTACCGATTTACCGGCAGATTTTCAGTTGGATGCGTCTATAATGTCTAGTACAAGCCGATTTATTTTTACATGGGCGGTTTCGGATATAACATCGTGGAATACAATGCCAGTAATCGATCAGCCTGATAAATTTTGGCACGCATACTATTCGTCAGGCCGCGAGTTGTCTATCCACGGAAACAATACACTCAACATCTTCTCGGAAACTTACATGAGTAATTCTGCCGGATTTGACGCTGCGACATCAATCGATTGGACAACGTGGCACACGATCACAATTTCAGACAAGTCAGACGTTATCACAATTTCAGTTGACGGTTCTCAAATTTTGCAGCATTCAGTTGTATCATCGAGATCCGGCGGAAGATTGTGTATCGAATCAGATTGGACGGAAAACTCGTACGTTTGTTTGAGTGACATAAAAGTGACCTCGTTGTAACGTAAATTATGAATTATCCACTCTATAATAACACCCTCTGCTCGGATGTATGGAATAAGATCGATGACGATTACCAACTGAAACCCGATGTCCGGAAGTCACTGCTAACCATCGCCAATGACTTTATAAAAAAGAATGCTGCCGAAAATGGCATCAAACTGATCATAAAAGATGTTGTTTTGGTCGGATCAATAGTCAATTTTAACTGGACGCCATATTCCGACTTCGACTTGCACGTCATTGTCGATTTTGCCGAACTGGATATGTCTCCAGAGGACGCCAAGGTATTGGTTGATGGACTGAAGTCGGCGTGGAACAAACAACACGCCATAACGATCAAAGGCCATCCGGTTGAGTTATATATACAAGACATCAACGAGAATCCGTCGTCGGCGGCTGTCTATTCGGTAAAAAACGACAAGTGGATCAAGGAACCCGTCAAGAAGAAACCGACCTTTGACAAGGAGTTCATCAAGCGGAAGCATGCCCAAATCAAGAGTAAGCTGGATGCCATGCTGGCAAACCCATCCGAAGAGTCGTTGGAATCGATGTTGGAACGCATCTACGACATGCGCCAGGCCGGTTTGGACAAGAAGGGCGAGTTCTCCGAAGAGAATATCGTATTTAAGATTTTGAGATCGCAGGGATATCTGGACCGAATCAAGGATGCCGCTCGAAAGGTATATGACACGGAACGGTCGTTGGATGAGATCGAGAAGATCGATGACGGTATCGGTCTCAATAACAATGGATTGACTGATGTAGATGATGATGTCGACGATCTTATTCCCGTGGATGACGACTCCTCAAAACGAGTTCATCAATTTCGGATAAATGGCGTGCCAATAAAAGTGTTTGGCGCATATAAAACAAAATCGTCGAAGTCAAAAGAAGTCGGCAATGATTGGAATGATGACAGCATGACGTTCACCAAATGACGGAGAGGATGCCCACCGATCTTTAGTCGGTGGGATGAATCTCCGACAATAATTTCACAATTTTTGTAAATTTTTGATGTTTTTCGGTGTTTGGTGAATACTTATATCCGTGTTAAGTTACAATGCGCAACTTTTTGGAGAACATTTGAACGATCTCAAGTCGTTGATTGAGATGAACAACGTCGTTGTAAATTTCGCATCTCCGATTCAGTTCGGCGAAAAGAAGAATTCGTTGATGGTGCTACACAACAAGGTGTATCACTCAGTTCGGAAATTACATCCAGCCATTCCATCTCAAGTTATTATAAGAGGAATCAAAGAATGTTTATCCAGTTACAAATCAACCAAGTCAAATAAACATGAGTTGAGTTTTCCGATTGTCAAAAAACGTCTTTCAATAAGACTGGATAAACGGTTGTATTCAAAGAACCAAACCGATCCATATTCTATTAAGATAACAACTCCCAACGGAAGAAAATCGTTCAAGATTGGGATGTATCCGCGTCTAAAAACGTTGTTTGATTTATATCAGCACAAAGACCCGTTGATATTTGTTCGGGATGGAAAAGTGTTTATCTCGTTATGTTTTGATGTGCCGCGACTGGAATCAGAATCTTCAAAATTAGTTCTCGGAATTGACTTGGGAATTAGACGTTCCGCAGCAATGAGTGATGGTAGAATTATCATAGACCGAAAGTTTAACAAAGAGAAACGGCGGCTGCGTTTTCTAAAACGACAACTACAATCGCGTGGAAGCAAATCTTCCCGAATACATCTATTAAAATTACGACACAAAGAACGTAACAAGAACAAGAACCAAACGCATCTCATCGCCAACATCATATTGAATACGAAAGCAGATACGTTCGCATTGGAAAATCTCAAGGGAATTAAGGCAAAGAAACACGTATATCAAAACAAACGATCAATCGCACAAGTCCCACTATACGATCTTCGCAGAGTGATAACCTATAAGGCAGCGAACCAAGGAAAAACGGTTCGTCTCGTTAACCCGGCATATACGTCTCAAACGGATTCCGTTACTGGAAAACGTGAAGGAGAACGACGGGGATGTAGGTTCTATGCAAAGAGTGGACTTGTTTATGACGCCGATCTAAATGCGGCAATGAACATCGCAAAACGATCAAAACTTCCCGTCTCGTATGGAAATATACTTGATGGGCAGGCACATGCCAACGTGCCAATCGAATGTAAGTCTTTCTCTCTCAAAGAGTTGAAAGCCGTTCAAGCCGGCCCATCTTTAGTGGGTCGGTAGTTGACTGATTATCTCGCCAAAATTCGGCATGCCGTCAAATATCCAGCATCATCGTCGGACAAACACTTAATTGACGACTGGGTCAAGCTATCAATGGAGCGGTTGCAAAAACAAGTCCCCGAATTGTCCAATGTTGACGTAATTGTTCCTCTTGGATCAAAAAGTCCGCTTAACGTGCAGATCGCCGAACAGATCCAAAAGCTGACACCGCGGGCGCAAATATTGGACGGAATGATAAATAAGCTAACGTGGAATGATGTGCAATTGTCGGATGTGTGGAAACATGAAAAGTCAATGTCAGCTGCCGATGGAAACCCACGGCCATGGTTAGATGCGGTTGCTCAGCAGCTAGCATCGAAAAAACACAATCATCCGGATCAACCTTTCGAGATCAAGTTGGTTTCTCCCGGACACCGACGATACTTTTCCAATTTTTACTCCTCCACCGACGTAAATCGACTGAATGGGAAAACGGTCTTAATGATCGATGACACACTGGAACAAGGTTCCACGCTAAAAGACGCACTTCGGTCCGTTAGTCAGTCGCATCCAAAACTTATTCTCGCCTACATTTTTCTATACAAGGTTATGTGACGTTTGAGTCGATCCGATGACAACTGGCCAGACATACGGCAAATCTCCTTTGACCGTTGGCCAAAACTTCTGATAGTGTTCCGGCGCCTTCCGAATGAGATTGCTACGATGTGCAACGTGGAACGACATGTCGCCGACCCATGATGGATACACAACGGGCAATGACATATCAACCAAAGATATGATCTTGGATCGACAGGTATCCTTGTACCCTCGTCGTATCCATTCATCGCAAATCTGAACCGCGTAGTCGGCAAGCGCTCGCTCGTGGCCCTTCCACATCAACGCTGCTGGATGATGTTCCCAACCGCGCTTACCGTTCTTGTTGATCTTGGACTTGCCGAGAAGAACGTTCAGCAGTTGCAGACACTCGACACGTTGCTTTCCAAGACGCCGATAATCCAAACACTTCGCCGTCGCGGTTGGATCAGGATACGGCAGGAAGGTTTGCATTATCGATAAAATCACAAACGACGTCTTGCCATTCACGCACATCAGCGACATCGACACCAAACGCCGCATTGTAACTGATGCTCACCTCCTTTTCGAAGATTAGCGCATCGTTGTTCTTTCCATCCCAAACACAGAGAATGCCTTGATAGGGTTCGGTTCGCTGTACTTCGACTTTGTAACGTTGATCGATGATTCCCGACCAAGCATTCTTTTCGAGGCATTCGTCGGTAACGTCGTTATTGGATATGTCGTAAGATGCGTAAGGAGTTCTCATTGATGCATGGTGGTTGTGTGGGTGAGAGTCGTTGGTTCTGATTTCCAGACAAATTTCAGATTACCACAATCCCATATTCTGTCAAATCCATTTACCTGCATGTTTTGCCATTCGGTAAGATTGGCGTCGAATTTTTCCAACACCGAATGTTGCTTATGTTTCATGAATCTCATTCGATTCAGACGTTTCTTAAAATCGGGTGTAATGTAAAAATATGAAATTGGCGTGTTCGATACAAACTGAAATCCCAGTTTGTGATATAACTCTCCAGTGAAGTAACGCCGGTCGGAATATGATATGATGCGATCCGGACAATGGTGTTTGATGAAATGCTTAAATAATCGGGAAGCGCCACCAGTGACCTTATAGTTGAGTTTGTTGCAAAATCGATGCATTTCCCAACTTCCACTCTTGGAGAAACGATCTTTTCCAAAAGTCATAACCGCTACCAATTCACTATCGTGGGTCAATCCATATCGGACCGAGGCATTTTCAGCTCCTTGTATGTGATTTTCAGAGAGGAACAACGATGACTGAACGTTATCCAACTCGACAATTTTACATTCACGGGCGCCAATGGTCTTTTTGTAAACTCCAAATGCGGAAGATAGAATCGATTTTACAATTTCCGACTTATCATTCCACTCGTCTTCGAATACGTGAATCAATCGAATTCCATGAAAGACGCACGACTTCAGTTTATTTAGATGGTATTCCGGTATATGTTTTCCGGAATTTTCAGAGTGCCAATACAGGCCGTCATGTTCTATTGCAATTTTTCGACTGGGAATATAAAAGTCCAGTTCCTTTCCAACGAGGATAGTTCGATCATTGACCGTAATTGGATCGATTGGAAGTAACTTTGCCAGAAATCTATAAATCTCACTCTCAATAAGGTTCTTTCCATTTGGATTGCAGTTTGGACATATCGGTCTATCAATGTCATTCATACGATACGTCAATGGCGTTTCATATTCATGACCGCACACGTTGCACTTGAGTTTGTATTTGTGCTCATAACCGAGTCCGAAGTATTCGGATCGGCCGAACATCGGCGTCACATTATAGTTGGCACATCGTTCGAGCACTTTTGCAAATGCAATGTCCATATGAGCTTCAGTTCCCAACGCTCGATACACTTTTAGAGTATTATCCACGCCAAATCGTTCGAGGCATGTCTTTCGAATTTGTTCCAGATTATTGTAAGACGAACTGCCGTACCGTTCGACCAATGTCTTTTCCACCTTTTCACGAAAATCGGCAGTTTTGGCTGGATGATCCACTCCATATGTGGCTATCATGGTAGCCTTAAACCGTACTTGAGTTTCCGGATTTGTTGCCATTGGATGACCGCCATACTTGATGTCGAACGTTGCTTTGACACCGGCGGCATTTTTCTTCTTGGTCGCGGGCGAGTTACAAGAACATTTTTTGGAACAGAATCGACGTGGTTTCCATCTCTTACATGTAAAGGTGTTTCCGCATGTTTCACACTGAACGGTGATTGTACTTTTTGGATTTAGAGGACGTGCCATAATTTTGAGCTTTAGGTTCGAATGTAAATAATAGTAGAAAGTGAAATTCGGTCAATGTAAAACAAATACCGCATTCTATTTATATTTGAGGGGAAATCAATTATACCCCAAATTTGTTTTAGAATGTAACCAACGAAAGGACAACTACTTATGGCAGACTTACTTGACGCTAACGAAATTTTTTTTACGAGTTTCGAACCGAAAACTCAAAACCGATTCCTCATGTACATTGATGGCATCCCCGCGTATCTTATCAAAGCTACCGGCCGACCGTCTGTGAACCTGAACGAAATCACGATTGACCACATCAACGTGAAACGTCACCTCAAGGGTAAGGCCGAATGGCAGCCCATCGAAGTGACCCTCTATGATGCCGTCGTTCCTTCCGCCGCACAGGCAGTGATGGAATGGGTACGATTGGCGCATGAGTCGGTGACAGGACGAAACGGATATGCCGATTTCTACAAGAAGGACATTACTATCAACGTCATCGGTCCTGTCGGCGATAAGGTAGAAGAATGGACCCTCAAGGGTGCATTTCCGACTACCGTCAATATGAACTCAATGGACTGGGCAACACAAGACCCATTGATGGTCAACCTTACGATCCGGTACGATTATGCAATTTTACAATTCTGACTTTATCATACGATTACGCATTACGTAGTCGTAAGTCAAACTCACCAAAATTCCTCCCTCTCAAGGGGAGGTTTTTTGTTTTTATAGTGAGAAATTTCGCGTAATCGATTGACAAACTCACATTATTCGTCATACTCACACTCATGGAAAAATGTACAAGGTGCGGCAAAGAGTTTGAGACGTACGAGTCACTGAGAAAGCATGTTGGCCGTCTCCACAAAGTTGATTCGCACACGTTTTACGTGGAGTACTATCTCAAAGGCGAGTGGCCGACGTGCAAGTGCGGTTGTAGTGGGAAGGTAAAATGGGACGCTGAGAACAAAAAGTTTCGTGACTATGTGCAAGGTCATCAGTCGAGGGTGAGCAATAATTGGGGGAATAATCCAGCGGCTCGGAAACGGTCGTTGGAAACTCGGAGGACAAGATTTGCGTCCGGCGAGATAACGACGTGGAATAAGGGACTCACTAAAGAATCGGATGAACGGGTTGCCGCAAACGGCGAAGCTCGAGCCGCGAGCATTACACCTGAAGATCGGAAGATGTATTCCGATCAAATGCGAAAGACCTGGCTAAGTGGTGCTATATCGATTCGATATGGAAAAGATCATTCGCAGTGGGCTGGCGGAGTATCGTCGGTAAAATCGTTGGCGCATTGCTCACCTCGGTTGTATCGGGAATGGAGGTATCCGATCATGATTCGAGACGGCTTCAAATGCGTAAAGTGTGGATCAACCAATGATCTCCAAGTGCATCATGATAAAGAAACGATGGCTAAAATCGTTCGCGTGTTCGTTCCACCGACGACGCCGGAAAACTTGCCATTTGAGGAAAAACAAAAACTCACAGAACAGATTATCGACTACCACGTAAAAAATCTTGTGTCCGGCGTCACTCTTTGTCACGATTGCCATTCCAAGTTACACCCATCCCTCAACTTTCGATGACCAAAGACGACATCAAACAACTTCTAATTTCGCACAAATGTACGTTCACGACAATAATTCGATCACGTGATCCGGAGTTATTTAGAGTAATATCGTCTACGTCTGGAAGAAATTTTTCCGAGAAGTTGTACAGGTGGTTACACGACCTTGACGAGCCGCCAAAATGCTCATATTGCGGAAAAAATCCAACCAAGTTCATTGACATACATAGAGGGTATTACGCGATATGCTCAAAAAAATGTGCATCGCTGAAAAATTTATCCATTGCAGTTGAGTGTGCAAAATCCGATGTTACAAAGGAAAAACGACGAAACACATACCTCAACAAATATGGAGTAAAATCATCGTTATTACTTCCGCAAGCCATCTCAGCGAGAACGAAAGCTATCAATGAAAAATTTGATGGAAATGTATTGTCAAATCCGTTGGTTCGGTGGAAGGCGATTGCAACAAAACGAAAACGATTTGTCGAAAGTTGTATTCATGGAAACAGATTGAGTGAAAACCTCGTTCCGCATTTTGACATCAACACGTTTGCGGGTGTAAATGTTCCCGTTAAGTTTACGTGTAAAAAATGCGGAACGACGTTTATCAATCATATGAAATGGGGATCGTCTCCAATATGCCAAGTGTGTAATCCGGGATCGGAGCCGGAGCGGTCGTTGCACGAATTTCTTCGGACGATTTACGCCGGCCCAATCGAAGTACATAATCGAACTATATTGGATGGCAATGAACTCGACTTTTATCTTCCCGAGAAAAAGTTAGCTATAGAATTTAATGGTCTATATTGGCATTCCGAGTTGGCTGGTAAGTCGAAGTATTACCATCTCCGAAAAACCGACGCGTGCGAGAAACTGGGCATTCACCTTGTACGCATCTTCGAGGACGAGTGGAAGACGAAAACTGACATCGTAAAGTCGAAGCTATTGGCAATGCTGTGTCCGTCGAAACGGATCGGTGCGAGAAAATTGGAGTTACGATCCATTCCTCCGAACATAAAAAATGCGTTTTTGGATACGCATCATATTCAGGGGCATGATACGTGTCAGTTATCTATCGGCGCGTATCTCAACGATACACTCGTTGCGGTTGCAACGTTCTCAAAACCTCGGAGGGCTCTCGGTCACACTAAGTCGGAAATCGGCGTCTATGAGTTGAGCCGGTTTGCCACATCGATACCGTTGGTAGGCGTCTTGCCGAAAATTCTCAAACGGCTACAAAATACAACCGATTGTAAGAAAGTAATCAGCTACGCGGATCGTAGGTTCACATCAAAGGACCACAACATCTACAATTCCATCGGTTTCTCGTTAGTAGGCGAAACGGCTGTAAATTACTGGTACTTCAGAAACGGATACTTTGAGAGGTTCCATCGGTTTGGCTTCATAAAGTCCAATCTACACAAACGATTATCCTCATTTGACCCAAAAAAGACAGAGTGGCAGAACATGGTTGATAACGACTGGAACCGAATATGGGACTGCGGCAATCTAAAATATGAGTTGACTTTTGACGAGCCAGTCGAGTAATATGCATCAAATGAACTCAGCATCTTCCAGTTTTGCGGATGACATGCAAAAACCACTAACAGAATGGCACACTGAATACCTTTGCGTGCCGTGGGCGGAAAATCTGAAATTGCTTCCTGAGAATGCGATTCACATCTCAAAAGAGGAGTATGAAGATTTTGTGGATAAACTAAACAATCCGCCGAAGCCGAACGAACGGTTGATGAAGTTGATGGCCGACGACTTCTTGCAACAACTCAAATGCGAAGTGTCTAAAAGTATGGGTGTTCCGAAACATCTCAGCGATATTGACCCTCGAAAAGCCGCCGTTGTCTGATATATTGGACGGAAAGCAACGTTATTGTCCTATTTATGCGGCATTATGACGATGCCGACAATGGAAGGTTTGCTCGAAGAATGGCGCGACGGCAAGTATCTGGAAGTTGCCGAGACGTTGGAACGGATGAGTCCGAAATATGTGGCGCAGTTTTGCGTTCTACTCGTCAGATACGCGGGAGTGGCCCAAGTCGATGTGCTCCACAAGATGATGGACTAACTCTTACTCAGCAGATGGCTGATGAGTTTGATCAGTCCGGCAACGCCGAACGAGATGATTGCACCGAGACCATAGACGATAAGAGGAAGTTGTAGCATGCTGTTAGCATAAGTAGCAAATGTAATGATAGTTGTCAACAAAAAACCCGCTCGATTTGAGCGGGCCAATGCATTGACGGTGTTACCGATTGTGAGTTCGATACCGACGAATTCCCACAAAAGCGACGGTCGCAACTCCAAGCATGAGAGCGTATGTGGATGGTTCTGGAATCTCCGATGTTAGAGTGATGTCACTCAAATAGAAACTGGAACCGCCGCCGGCGTAGATGGACAGCCGATCAAAGTTAAAATCACTCGTGTTGGTAACCATCGGCGATCCTAGTCCAACGAAGTTTGTTGGAGCACCGTGGGCATCCAAACTAAAAGCCATGTTTCCACGCCAAACAGACAGAACGTCAGCGTTGGTCCCCGAGTTGTAATCGATCTGCATCAAAATGAATGATCTGTTGGTGATATCGGTACGTGTGGAACCAAGAGCGAAAGTAGGTGAGAATGGCGTGCCACTGGTAGTTGTCCCACTACTCTCAGGACCATATCCAACTCTCCACGTATGATTTCCAGTTACATCGCCGACGCCTACAACAATTCCCGAGTTATCCGTGCTGTTCTGCAACAACTTGAGGTTGCTCCAGCCATCAGTCGAGTTGGCGTCAGCTGAAAAACTGATCCATACTCGGCCAGTGTAAGTCGGAGAGTTCGTGTAGTTGGCCAAAAAAGATGGACTGATTGTGCTCAACTGAACGGTAGCGTTTCCGTTATTGGATGATCCACCTGTAACACGAGTCGAATAGGTGGTTCCGTCTACGGACGTGTTATGAGTTACTGACGTGTTGATTGGTTTGTCGCCTGCGCCAAGAGCAAGACCGTCATTGCCGACCCACGTGGTGCCGTTGCCGATGGTGATGAATGTCGTCTGATCGAGGGCCAGCTGTGCAGAAAGCGGCGACAGAGCGAGAATGGATAGAAATAATAGTGATGTGAATGAGGTCTTCATTCACGTAAATATAGGGGATTTTACCCTTTAGTCAATATATAAGAAGTTGATCGTATTTATAACGGAACTTCCATATTGACACTGAAACAATAAGGAATACTATCTACATCAACATGAGAAAACTCATCACTACACTCACGGCGATACTCGCTATTTTTATATCAACGTTTGTTGCCGCAGCTGAACAACTGCAAGTTATTCGAGTAAATGGACTTGTAGAAGTGGGTCAGACCACGTTACAGGACAATATGTCATATCCAATCAAGTTTCCAGCGGTCATTGTCTCACGTGGATCGGCCTCGTCTATTTCGGCACTTCTACCAAATGGCCATGGTATTTTTATCAAGTCGGACGCGTCGGTATCCCTAGACGCCACGTGCCGAGAACGGTCATCTGATGTCACGTCGTGGATTGGGCTACTTGATGTGACAGTAAAACAAGGCGATTTTGCAACATGTTCTCCGGAAAAATCGCCGATTGTCACTTATGTTCGAATCTCCGCCCGCGGAGCCGTGATATTGGGTTCGGCGCAATCGACTTACGCGGTTTTGGGCGATCAGCTGACAGTAACACGTGGATCGGTTGATGTGCATATATTGGATACACCAAACAAACATGTCATCGTCCAATTCGGCGAGTCGGTCATTCTACACACGCCGCTCACGGTCCTGCCAGCCAAACAAAGCCGGGAATTGTCGTCTGACGTGTTGGAGGCAACCGTGGAAGCATGTTTTGCCCGATTAGCATCGCCGAAGACTGTTGCGAAACCGATTGATCCAACTCCCGCAGGCGCATTCCCAAATCAGCCTATCAGCGCCGATCTAGTCAGTCCCGCGTCATGATCGAGCAAGCAATTGTGGATGTCCGGCTGTTTTTTATTGGATAAGTTACCGTTTTTGTACTCAAACCCATATTTATACAACGTGATAAACCGAAGCCAACTCAAACAGCTTATTCGAGAAGTCGTGGAAGAACTGGATAAACCCGAACTTTACTTCTTTCGAAAGGTTGAGATGCAACGAACCTACAAAAAGGACGCCAAATTTTTTGGGTCGGTGACTCCCAAGGGTACGGTGGAGAAGTTCTTTATTGGAGACGCAAACGTCGAAGTTCCGGCTGGATCGAATGAATCGGTCATCAAACAGGCCATACAACAAAAGTATGGTCGAAACACTGATACAGTCGAGGAAACGGTAGAAACGTTCTCGGTCATGTATAAGGGCGAAGAGGCTCGTGATTATATGAGGAGTCGTGCATCCGACTATGATAAATTACATCACATCGGCGGATAATGAAAACCGTGACCAAGAAACAATTACAAGAAGCTATACGTAGTATCATCCGACGAAAACTCGGTGATCGTCTAAATGAATCTGCCGCACCTGCCACCATCTGTCATGGAGTAGATGGTAATGGAAATGCAAAGGCGATTGACGCCATTGCCGAAATCGGAATGGGATCGGATCGATCATCGACGCCGACATCGGATACCGCTCACAAAGCCAAGTTTGCATATTTCACCGACGCAACAAAGCAAAGTGTGATGTTGATTGGGTATGGTAAGATATCGTATTCAGCTCTCAAAACAAAACTCGTGGATGACCTGTCCAAGATGCATGACTTCGCGAAAGTGGAGAAATATGACGCGGTGGTCAGTCAATGGGAGAACATCACCCGGTTTGTGGCAGAAGGACTAAACGAACTGGATCAGATGATTGATGAGGTAGTTGGCGGAACGCCTGACGCGGGCGAAACCATCCAAGTAACTACCAATGCATCGGGAAAACCGATATCGCAATCCAATCAGAACAAGATCAACGATCTTGAGGCCAAGAAGGCCAAGGCACAATCACTTTTGGAAAAGACAAAAGGTGAGTTGGCGAAGAAGACTAAGCCCTACGCTGAAAAGATCAACCGACTGGAAAAGCTCCTCGGTGATACGAATATAGCAATCGAGAGGATCAAATCATGAGCGAATTTTATGTTCTACGATTTGTGGCATCAAGCCGCAATGGATACACGGAGAAATTGGAAGACGCTCGGGCATTTCCAACTCAAAAGCAATGTGTCGATTTCGTTCAGCAACACGCAACCGAGGAGGTTGCTGGCGACTGGACAAGTTACCGTGAAACCAATCTTACCGGAAACCTCCAAGGCGTTACCGATATTCGATGGGATGCAGATTTCGGCAATGTTCGAATGATCATATGTCCAGCTGAAAAGTTGGGCGACCTCATATCTGACAAAACACAGGACCTGCCTGACATCACATCCGGCGACGTGCAATTTCTCCACAATTTACACCAACAAAAATCACTATCTATGAAAACAGAGACCCGCGACAAACTGAAGTTCATCGTCAAGGAAGTTCTTTCCGAACTGGCCAGCCGGAAAGCCAAGAAGAGTCCAGTGGGCAAAACGACTGAAAGCATGAAGAAAGCAAAACTCGGCCAACAGAATACGCAGATGAAGTCAGGCGACAAGTCCATCACATCAACATCGGAGCCGAAGACAAAGAGCGAAGGCAAGAAACTTCCGACCGTGAAGAAGCCCACGACACCGATGGTATCAAAGTCATCCCTCAAAGAAAGTATCATCCAAATGATACATGAGGAATTGGAAGAGATGGCTCGTACGCCTATGACGGTCGATGATAATGGCGTGGTTTCCGGAGTCAATGCCAAGTTCATCGTAAAAGACCCAGCATCTTCCACCGGTTACTCACTGAAGGGTCATCCAAAATTTACCGATGGCACGGCCGTTCAGCCGCCAAAAGGGCCGTATGTTCCGAAAGGAAATGATGGTCGTCAGGCCCCAAGTCCGGACGGCGCATCTGCCGAGAGTGGCTCCATCAGTGTCAAGGTAGATGGAAAGTCGCTCGGCGAATTTGATCTGAGCGCAAAGCTTCCGTCGGGCAAACCGGACATGACGCCAATGCAGAAACGTCTTCGTCAGTTTATCTATAATGATCCAGACATGGCAGCCTATGAGATCGACTCTTCAGTGGGCGCAAAGTTTGACCAACTGAGTGATTTGGAGTTGGACAACAAACTTACCCCCGCAAATCGTATTGTCAATCTCCGAGTATCAAACGGCAAGATCGTTGCCTGATAAGTCCGAAAATCGGTTACACGCACCCCAAATGTTACAAGAAGACGGCCGCCGAAAGGTGGCCGTCTTCATTTTTATATATACGATTTCCATCAAAAAGTGGATAATTGATTGTATATATGGTAAGAACTATTACAAAATATGAGCGAACAAATTCCAATCACGCGATC
>Ga0172381_10002209_pt1 | contig 21811 bp, 18 predicted proteins | sample Leawel6488metaG_FD_119754 | JGI IMG/M metagenome (GOLD analysis project Ga0172381, IMG submission 119754) | Leachate microbial communities from a municipal landfill in Southern Ontario, Canada - Leachate well 64-88 metaG | ecosystem: Engineered > Solid waste > Landfill > Unclassified | place...
TAATTCTCTAGGCTTGATTCCTAAAGAAAAAGTAGCATTAGCTTGAGGATCAATATCAACAAGAAGAACCCTCTTTCCAAAGGCAGTTAAAAACACAGGCAAATTAACAGCGATTGCTGTTTTACCTACTCCACCCTTTTGATTAGCGATAGCGATTACTCTTGTCATTGATATTATTTTATCACATGGAGAATAAAAGTAAAGAAAAAAGGGGCTCAACAAGGAGACCCCCCGCGCATAGCTTTCATTTTTTTGAAATAACGCCATGCATAACAAATTTGATTTTCAAGGTAACAAAGGATTACCACAAATTCTATAAGCACTACACAGATAATAACAACTACCGTTGTTACCCACTGGGTAGAATAAGACATGCGTAGACCATCCTTAGCAAGAGCTACTTTATCCAACTGATGGAGGTAGCGCCATCCATACTGCTCAGACGATGCAGTATAAATTACCCCGGTTTTTTCTGTAAGATAATTAATCTGCAGCCATCCAAAATTGTTTACTTTCGACAAGGCAACCTGATTCTTATCGTTGCCCACGAACATACTCTTGTAGTTATCATCAAGAGTTGCTTGTACACGCATAGAATTTGTGCCGTAATTGACATCCTCTATTTGGAGGGTTTTGTCGGCAGAAATCATATTAATGTAGGCGTACGATTCTGGAGTCCATGCCGGCCTTACTTCACTCATAGGTTGAGCAAAATAAAGCAGTGCAGCGATTGAGACGATTGCGACTACAATCCAGACAGTAAAAACAACTTCTTCTTTTTCCATTTTTTCACCATCCTCAAACCCAATTGAGGACACAGCAAGTATACAATATTAAATAGCAATGTCAATACTTTCTAAATAAAAAAATATATGCTAAAAGATATATATGTTGCCGAAGTGGCGGAACTGGCAGACGCGTAGCACTCAAAATGCTATGGGGGCAACCCCGTGAGAGTTCAAGTCTCTCCTTCGGCACATTTGTGCCTTTTTTTATTTGTCGAAGTGGCGGAACTGGCAGACGCGTAGCGTTCAGAACGCTATAGGATTTATTCTGTGTGGGTTCAAATCCCACCTTCGACACTATTTTATTGCTATGCAGTAATAGATGATAGTCAGTACAAAAAGAGAGCCATAAAACCAGACTAATTTCTCAGAAAACATTAATACGGGGCGAGAAGCAACTGCCTTTCCAAATCTATCATTAATGTTTATATCAAATGTATAATCGTCAGTCTTTAATCTGTTTTCAATAACCCATTTATACAAAACTTTATATCTTCTAATTGTCTGCAAGAAATGAGCATCTAAGAACCAGAAAGCAAGCAAAGGAATAAAAGCAATCATGATGTGCATTTTTTGGCCCTGCAAAATCAATGTGGCGACAATCAAAGAAACTGTCCACCCTTTAATCAAGAAAGACTCGCTGGACTCTCTTTTAATTATTGCCTGAATAATTTCCGCTTCCTTCATTAAGATCGAAAGTCTTTTATCTAAAATGCTTTGATTTTCTTTTTTAATCATATATCTTTTCCAACCTTCTCTCCTGGCAAGGTCGATTTATTAGCCCCGATTTTTCTACCGGGATAAATTATTGTATTAATTCCTGTTTTAACATTGTCTCCCATCAATACTCCTAATTTGTTTTTTCTCGTATCAACTAGTTCTTCTTTTACTAACGTCTTTACTGTTTTGTGGTCATGCCTCAAATTAGCCACAATTGTTCCCGCTCCAAAATTACAATTCTCTCCGATAATAGAATCTCCAATATATGTTAAATGGCTAGCGCGTGTTCCTTTGCCGATCAATGAATTTTTAATCTCAACGCCTTGTCCTATTCTGCAATTATCCTCGATTACGGATCCGGCACGAATAAAGCAATTAGGTCCAATAATGCAATCTTTGCCAATATATACTGGTCCTTCGATATAGGCTCCGCTTTTTATAACCGTCCCCTCTTTAACAATTACCTCTCCATTTAAAGTCGCCCCTTTCTCGATCTTTCCTTTTTTCTCTTTTTTTTGCTTATTAAATAAATAGGGAACTACATCGAATATATCCCAAGGATATGAAGCTGGTGCCCAAAAAGAAGCTTCGCAGATGTGCAGCTTTTTTTCATGAATAAACTTTCTAACATAGTCCGTAAATTCATATTCGCCACGAGCTGATTTTTCAATCTTGTAATCAAAGATTGTTTTAGGCAAACAATACAAAGCTGAATTAACCAGCTTAGAAGCTGGCTGGGCCGGTTTTTCAGTAATATTTTTAGCATATCCCTCTTCTTCATCAATCACTCCAAAACAAGAAGGATTATCATGTTCTTTAACCAAAATAGAAGGTAATTTATTAATAGCTTTTTTAATATCTTCTTTTGAATAAAAGTCATCACCATTTAAAAGTAAAAAATTATCTTTTAAATGAGAATAGGCTAGTTTGGCTGAAGAGCCGGTTCCTTCAATCTTCTCGTCTTCAATATATGTTATCTTCATTTCGCCATACTTGCTCCCTATCTTCTCCATGATCATCTCCTTCTTGTATCCAACAATAATGATGACCTCACTAACTAGTCCGTTCAATTCGTCTAAATTGTATTCCAAAATACTCTTTCCAAAGATTGAAAAAAGAGGCTTTGGCCTTGTCTCTGACAATGGTAAAAACCTTGTTCCTTTTCCGGCGGCTAAAATTATTGCTTGCATAACTTTAATAATATCTCTGCTATTTTCTCTGGATTGTGATTAATGTCTCCTTCTTTCGTCAATAAATCTAAACCAATGTATTTCTTGCTTTCTGGCAAATCAACTGCTTTAACCATTTCGATAAACTGAGGGTGGGTCTTTCGGTATTCTTCAATCCTCTGTTCATTAGGCATATTTGTGTTAAAGATAACATAATCAAGCTCGCACTTCAAACACTTCTCCACTTCTCGTACGAAGTCTTTAACCGTAAAATTATTTGATTCCCCATTTTTAGTCATTAAATTGCAAACATAAACTTTCTTGGCCGTACTCATCTTTATGGTTTCGGCAGTGCCCTCAACAAGCAAAACCTGCATCAAAGAAGAATATATATCTCCTGGTCCAATTACCACCATATCGGCCGCCATAATTCTCTTTACTGTTTGCGGACAGGCTTTAGTTACTGGCCTTAAAAAGAGCCTTTCAATTTTTAAGCTAGTATCATGTTTGGGCTCGTCAATATTTGATTCTCCGACAATTTCTTGTCCATTTTCTAAAATCGCCACTAAGTCAGCCTTATGGGTAGTCGAAGGAAGTATTTTATGATGTCCAATCAACATTGAATTCATTTTTTCAAAAAGAGACCTGTACCCTCCTTTTTCTAGAGCCATAGCTACAAAAGCAATGTTCCATAAATTATGTTCATGCAAATCTCCATCTGTAAATCGGTAATCTAATAACGCCTTATCTTCTTCTGATAAATTACACAATTCTAAAAATGCTCGCCTGACATCTCCGGGAGAAATAACATCATAATCTTTTCTTAATCTTCCTGAAGATCCGCCCGAATCCAAAACGGCTGAGACAACGGTTAAATTAACATTTTTGTTTTTTAGTCCAGCCAAAATAACCTTCGGCATCGCATTGCCTCCTCCGATACAAACAATACTTTTTTTTACAAATGGGCCTGTAAACATTTTTCTATTTCTATTTTTTTATCTTTCACGAGATGCTTGCTTATTTCTTCTTCATAAGAAGGCCTACTTTTTTTGAATAAGATACCTAAAGGAATCTTGCCATCTCCATTATAATTCCATTCTTTGATTAAAGCCAAAGCCTTTTCTCTTGATTCCAGTTCAGGATTAACTGCCTCATATACTTTTTCATTCAAGAATTGGATGTTGTTAAAGAAAGTAACGCATGGTTGCATAACCTCAATAAAAGAAAATCCTTTATGGTTTACCGCCTCAATAATCAAATTCTTTAAATGCTCAATCTTTGATGAATATCCCCTAGCAATAAAGGAGGAGTTAGAAGCCATCATTAATTCTAATGGATTTATTGGCTCCTCAACTGATCCCTCTGGAGTAGACTTACCTTTAAATCCTTTAGGAGAAACGGCTGTAAATTGACCAGTAGTTAAAGCAAACAATCGGTTATTATGCATAATTACATTAATATCTGAATTTCTTTTAGCGGCATGAATCAAATGAGAAACTCCTTCTTCTAGTGCCGCTCCATCTCCAGTGAAAACTATTACCTGTAATTCTGGATTAGCCATTTTAATTCCCATGGCAGTAATAACTGAACGGCCATGGAGAGAATAAAAACTGCTTAAGTTTAAATAATCAGCTATTTTTGAATTGCAACCAATATCAGTAACAATAACAATATTTTCTCGAGGAGTTCCTTTTGATATAAGTTCGTTAACTACTAGTTTAACTGCTTGAAGAATACCAAAGTTACCACAACCAGGGCACCATGTATTAATAATATTTGTTTCTAATTTTTCCATACTAAATATTCTTTAATTTCTTTTCTAATTCTTCGACAGTAAAAGGCCTCATATCATATTTGAGAATGCTTTTATCAAATTTAATTTGATGGCATTTAAGAAGCTTCTCCATTTGTCCCATGGCACCGCATTCAATCGATACTAACTTATCAACTCCTTTCATTGCCGCCTTGAATTGTTTAACTGGAAATGGCTGAAGTACTAACGGCTGGATTAATTTTAATCCTAGTCTTTCCGCAACCTCTAATGCCACTCCCTTAGTTGAACCCCAGGCAACAATTGCTTTTTTAGCCTTCTTATTCCCAAAAACATTAACCGCTCCAGGAACATCAACCTCCTTCTCCATTTCTGCAAACTTTCTTAATCTTTTATCCTGCATTAAAACTATAGTTTTTTCGTCTTCAACTGATAATCCTTTTTCATCATGCTCATAACTCGTTCCCTTAACTACAGCTTTTTCGCCTGGAAAAGCCATTGGAGATATTCCGTTTTTCGCATCAGTATATCTCACATATTCTCCCTTGCCATTCCATAAAACAGGTTTTTCTTTTTTAATTTGTTTTAAAATATTTTCATCAAACTCAAAAGTGCTTTCTGATAGTTCTTTATCAACTAATAATATGGCTGGTGTCTGATACTTCCAAGCTAAATTCAATAACTTACCAGACCAATAACAAGACTCATTAGCGTCTCCTGGAGCAGCTATAAACCTAACAAAATCTCCGTGTCCAGAATTAAGGGTAAAGAGTAAATCAGATTGACCACTGTATGTTGGAACTCCTGTAGCCGGACCAGATCTTTGACTACTGATAATCAATACTGGTGTTTCAGCCATAGCGGCTAAACTGATTCCTTCGGTCATCAAAGCAAATCCCCCACCTGATGTTCCTACCATAGAACGCTTCCCAGCAAAGGCAGAGCCAACCGCTGCATTAATCACGGCAATCTCATTTTCTAATTGAGAAGTAATAATATTAAAATCTTTTTCGTGCTCAGACAAATAATGAAGAATGCTGGTGGCAGGAGTCATTGGGTAGGCATAATAGATATCAAGTCCAGCCTTAACTGCGCCCAAAGCAATCGCCTCGTTCCCAGTTAACAGAGGATCTGGTTTGCTTTTTAATCTCTCAATCTTTAAAACAGTAACCGTATCTTCATAAGCTTTTTTAGCTATTTCTAGATTCTTCTCAATTCCATGCACTAACTCTTTCTTTAAAGCGCTTTCCAATACTTTCCACTCTATTCCCATCGCTTTACTGAACCCGGCAATTAACGCTGTATTGCTCATGATCGGAAGGCCTCCTAACTCTTTAGTAATAGTGTCAGATGCTATTCCTACTCCTTTTTCTCTCTTAATCTTATCCTTATTAAAAATAATACAGCCATGTTTTACCAATGACTTCTCATGTTTATTAATTGCGTCTTCGTTTAAAGCCAATAGAAAATCTGCCTTTTCTTTGATAGAAAAACGTTGTCCTTGAGAAACCCTTATTACTGAAAAATTATGTCCGCCTTTAATTAATGATTGGTAATCTTCGTAGATAAAAACGTTGTATCCCAAATTATTAAAAAGCTTGGCAATAATCAATCCTGCTTTTCTTGAGCCTTGCCCAGCAGCTCCCCCAATTATTATTGAATAGTCTTTTTTGTTTTCCATATGGCTATTTTATCACAAAAAAAAGAAAAGAAAAAGGAGGCTATTGCCTCCTTAATTATGGCATCAAATTAACGTAAAAAGTCCGTTATGTTGCTCAAACAAATGCCCGAATTAGTACAAGCATCGGTTGCTTTTAGGGTTCCGTCAACCTCTAATTTTACTGAGGGATTATCGGTCCCAATTCCCGTCTTTTCGCCTCCAACACATAGAGTAGAACTGCATTCCATGTCTGTCCAAGAATGCCCGTTGATTGACTTTGTTGTATAAGCATTAACTACATTAATTCGTGACACTAAAACATACTGAAAAACAGAAAAGCTAAAAACAAGAATCGAAATAAAGAATATGATATAGGGTCCTTTTTGGCTTATGTATTCAATTATACTTAAATACTTTTTCATAAGTTTTAATAACAACCAATTTGGGTTCGGTTAGCGGAAAAAGTGTAAATCATGGGCGGTAAAGCATTACACCATTCAGTAGAATAACAGCAAGATTGCTGACAAGACTCTTGACCTGCATTGCCCCAAGCATGCCCCGTAATTGTTCCACAGCCTGCGCCACAAACAAGCGTACAGTTGCAATCACCACTACAACATACCCCATTATATGTTCCTCCGGGATTTGTCACTGTAGTAGACCAACTCCCTAGTTGATTCCAGCCACTAGGACAACTTACATTACTGCCAGAGAACATACAGCAAGTACCTGACGATCCACAAGAGTAAACGCTTCCGCCAGCCGCAGAACAACTTTTAACTGATGCTGAACAGTTAGCAGAGGTTCCTCCTCCAGAACCAGCACAAGTCCAAGATATTGTTGGACTGCTTTGAGATGGAAAAGCTGGAGTACTGTAAGTTCCTTTTGCGCAAATAGTATCTGAACCATAAGAGGTGACGAGCATGGTGTATGTCTTGCCATTGGCAGTACCGCAAGCACCATTAACTGGAAGAGCACGAGTTGCAGTACAAGATACAGGGGTGCTTACCATAGGGCACGTCCAAGTAGTTGAGCCTCCTTGAGCCGGAAAAGCTGGCGTAGTTGGGCTAGGAGTACCAAGGTAGCAATAATCACCATTGAAGGCAGTGTCAGAAGCAGCATAAGTTTTTGCCGCCGGACCGCAAGCATTAGTTACTGAAGCAAATGCACTTAAACAAATACCATTGTCATTACAAACATCGGTTGCTTTTACAGTTCCGCTAACTTGCAATTTTGTCGTAGGAGAATCGGTTCCAATCCCAACATTTCCTCCGGCCACACAAAGACTAGAAGTACATTCCATCTCAGACCAAAGATGTCCATTGGCTGGTTTAGAAGTTGAATAGGCTGCACTAGCCGGCTCGGCTTGCAACTCTCTAGTGTATTGATAAATAGAAAATCCGAGGATAAGGAAAGGAATTGATAATATTACTAAAAAACTTCTTTTGTTCATGTTTTTTAATACATCTTAATTATAACAATATTTTAACACAAAAAAAGAAAAGTAAAAATACTTTACCTTTCAACTTTAGCCATTATGTCCTTTTTCCCCACCAGCCCAAAACTAGTTGAATCCAAAGATCCATCGGTTTTATCTCCTAACAGCAAATAGGTATCATTGGGAATAATTGGATAATCATTAACATATAGTTCAAGCATCTTAACGGATCCTTCGGGAATCAAATAAGTCTTTTCTTCTGAATTTAAAAGAGAAATATCATTAACGACTATTTCGTATCCATTATCTGTCTTTTTTAGTTTCCAATTATCTCCTGGAATAGCTCTAACAAACTTAATTAATAAATTCTTATTCCCAGAGTAATTATACAAAACCACATCGTTCCTTAAAACATCGTGGCAGTTATAGTAATCATAAATAGCCGTAACCTTATCTTCTGGATTAAGAAACGGAGCCATTGATGACCCGTTAATCGAAACATCCTTAAGAATAACAGGACAATTTTCTTTTTCTAAAATTTCTTCATTATCGGTAGAATTAAGGCGATAAAAAAACAAAAGAAACAATGAAAGTCCTATTAAAAATATTATTGAGATAATTTTTCTACTCATAGCCTTCGCAATAAAATTTTAAGATTAAACCTATTCAACGGTAACGCTCTTGGCCAAATTCTTTGGTTTATCAATGTCTCTACCTAGTGCATCAGCAAAATAGTAAGCAAATAGATGAAGAGGAATAACTGATAATATTGGAGTTAACATTTCTAATGTTTTAGGAATGTAAATAACATCGTCAACAATATCTTTGATTTCTTCGTTTCCGACTGTCGCAATCGCTATAACCTTACCTTTCCTTGCTTTAACTTCTTCAATATTAGAAATCATCTTTTCGTAAACTGAATCAGATGGACAGATGGCAATGGTTGGATAGTTTTCATCAATCAAGGCGAGTGGTCCGTGTTTTAACTCCCCGCCTGCGACTCCTTCCGCATGAACATAGGAAATTTCTTTTAGCTTAAGAGCTCCCTCTAAAGCAATTGGATAATTGTACTTTCTGCCGATAAACCAGAAGTCTCGATAGTCTTTGTACTTTTCAGCAATTCTTTTAATTTCTTCTTTTTGGTTTAAAATCTCTTTAGCTAATTCTGGAATTTTCATTAATTCATCGACAATTCTTTTGCCCATTACGACCGACATATCTCTCTGCCTTCCTAAATAGATTGTAATTAAAGCTAAAGTTGTTAATTGACCAATGAAGGCTTTAGTAGAAGCAACCGCTATCTCTGGACCAGAACGAGTATATACTCCGGCATCAGTTTCTCTTGATTGAGAAGAACCAACAACGTTAGTCACTCCTAAAGTTAAAACTCCTTTGGCTTTCATCTCTCGCAAAGCAGCCATAGTATCGGCTGTTTCTCCTGATTGAGAAACAAAGATGGCCGCAGTATTTTGATTTACTAATGGCTTTCGGTATCTAAATTCAGATCCAATATCCGTTGAAGTTGGAATATTAGCATATTCTTCCAGCATATATTCCCCAACTTTGGATGCATAGAAAGCTGTTCCACAGCCAATCAAGGTAATATTATCTATCTTTCTTAATCGATCTTGGACCGCCTCTAATCCTCCTAATTTTACTGCTCCCTCTTCTTCAACTAGCCTTCCACGCATTGCGTCTTCAACCACATTAGGCTCTTCCATTATTTCCTTAAGCATGAAATGCTTGTAGCCTCCTTTTTCTGCTTGTTCAATATCCCAATCAATCGTTTCGATATTTTTCGTTGCTTCCTTTTCTTCTTTAAAGATACAAAATCCGTCTTTCTTTAAAACCGCTATTTCTCCATCATCTAAATTAATGATTTGTCGGGTTCGAGTAATAATAGCTGAAGGATCTGAAGCAACTAAGAACTCGTCAGCTCCAACTCCAATAATCAAAGGTGAAGACATTCTGGCGGCCACCAGCTTATCTGGTTCTCTAGTGGAGATAACGGCTAAACCATATGTTCCTCTTACATCTTGCAAAGCTTTACCCACCGCTTCTTCTAAGCTATTGGTATAGTATTTTTCAATTAGGTGAGCAATGACTTCGGTATCAGTTTCGGATTTAAAAATATGTCCCTCAGTAATTAATTTAGTTTTCAATTCCTTGTAATTCTCTACAATTCCATTATGCACGACGAAAATCTCTCCCTTGCAGTCGCAGTGAGGGTGTGCATTTTCTTCGGTCACTATTCCAGTAGTTGCCCAGCGACTGTGCCCTATTCCAATCTGACCATTGAAATCTTTTTCTAAAAATTCTTGTTCGCTTCCTTCTATTTTCCCCACTCTTTTAAACAAGAAACTATTTGAATTATTTAAAAAACAAAATCCATAGCTATCATAGCCACGGTATTCCATCCTCTTTAATCCTGCTAAAAGGATTGGTGAAGCTTCTTTTGTTCCAATGTATCCGACTATGCCACACATATGTTTATTAATTTATTCTCTACAAAAAACACTTCTTTGATTTCTTTTCCATTAATCCACTTCTTAACTGTTTCATTTTCCAAAACAATCTTCTCAACTTCTTCTTTAGGAGTATCAATTTCGACTTCAATTCTTTCCCTCACTTTTCCATCAACCTGAACAATTAAAGTAACTTTTTCTTCTTTAATTAAATTATGATCAGCCTCTGGCCACTTTTCAAGAAGAATGCTTTCTTTGTTTCCAATTAGACTCCATAGTTCTTCACAAAGATGAGGAGTAAAAGGAGATAAGAGCTTTAGAATTCTTTCGATTTCGGGCTTGCCAAACTCTTCTTTTCTTTCAGAAACAAAATTAAAGAATTCCATGAAAGAAGAAATGGGCGTATTGAACTTCATTTTTGATAAGTCATCGCTAACTTTCTTATTTAGCCTATGAACAGCAGCAATAACTTCAGCTGAGCTTTCCTTATTCTCTTTACAGAAAAGAATCGTATCCCAGGCCTTGCTTAAGAACCTATTGACTCCTTTAACCCCTTGCTCATTCCATTGAATCGCCTGATCAAATGGTCCCATGAACATCTCATAACACCTCAATGTGTCAGCTCCAAATTCATCAACGATAACGTCAGGAGAAATAGTGTTCCCTTTTGACTTGGACATCTTTTGTCCATCCGGAGCAAGAATTAATCCAATATTCCTTAACTTGTAGAAAGGCTCCTTAGTTGAAACAACTCCGATATCATACATAAACTTGTGCCAGAAACGAGAGTATAGTAAATGTAAAACCGCATGCTCAGCTCCTCCAACATATAAGTCTACTGGCATCCATTTCTTTTCAATCTCTTTACTAAATATTTCTTTATCATTCTTGTTGTCTAAGAATCTTAAATAATACCAGCAAGAACCAGCCCATTGCGGCATCGTATTAGTTTCCCTCTTAGCATCGCCTCCACATTTAGGACATTTAACATTAACCCAATCATAAATTGCGGCTAAAGGAGATTCCCCTGTTCCGGTTGGCTGATATTTATCAACATGAGGAAGTTTCAGCGGTAATTCACTTTCAGGAACAGTCACCATTCCACAGTGAGGACAGTGGATAATCGGAATTGGCTCTCCCCAATATCTCTGTCTTGAAAAAACCCAATCTCTTAATTTGTAATTAATTTTCTTTTCTGCCTTTCCTTGCTTCTCTAGATACTCTCCAATCTTTTCTCTTCCTTCAACAGAGGATAAACCATCAAAATTAGAAGAATTAAATAGCACTCCGTCTTCAGTAAAAGCTTCTCCTTCTTTTTTGTTCTTTCCATCAATAACCTCTATAATCTCCAAATCGTATTTATTCGCAAAATCAAAATCTCTCTCATCATGAGCTGGAACTGCCATTACGGCGCCTGTCCCGTAGTGAGCTAAAACATAATCAGCTATAAAGACTTTTATTTCTGCTCCATTGATTGGATTAATCGCTGTGACTCCTTTTAATTCAACTCCCGTCTTATCTTTTACCTCACTAATCCTATCCCTCTCACTCTTATTTTTTGCTTTCTCAATATATGATAAAACCTCTTCCTTGTTCTCAATTGGAAGCTCATTAATTAAAGGGTGCTCAGGAGCAAGGACTAAATAAGTACAACCAAATAGGGTATCGATTCTAGTTGTAAAAACAGAAACTTCTTTTGAATTATTAACCAAGAACTTAATTTCCCAACCCTCGCTTCTCCCAATCCAATTCTTCTGCATTTCCTTAATCTTGTCTGGCCAATCAATCTCGTCCAATCCTTCTAATAATTTATCAGCATAATCAGTAATTTTTAAAACCCACTGATCAATATTCTTTTTGGTTGTTTCCGCTCCACATCGTTCACACTTACCATCTACTACTTCTTCGTTGGCTAAACCAGTCTTGCAAGAAGGACACCAGTTGATTGGAAGCAACTTCTTGTAAGCTAGGCCCTTCTCAAATAATTTTAAGAATATCCATTGAGTCCACTTATAGTATTCTGGATCCGTTGTATTAATTTCTCTATCCCAGTCATAGCTAAAACCAATCATCTTCATCTGCCTCTTAATATTAGCAATATTTTTAGCCGTAACTATTTCCGGATGAGTTCCGGTTTTAATAGCAAAGTTTTCAGCGGGTAAACCAAAAGCATCCCAGCCCATTGGGTGTAAAACATTAAAACCTTGAGCTCTTTTTACTCTCGCGACAATATCAGTCGCCACATATCCTTTAGGGTGTCCCACATGAAGACCTTCCCCTGAAGGATAAGGAAACATATCTAAAACATAAAATTTAGGATTCTTTGAATCCTCTTTTGTTTTGTATGAATTATTCTTTTCCCAATATTCTTGCCATTTTTTTTCAATTTCTTTGTGATTGTATTCCATATTGCTTACATTAATAGTATTGCCCCTACTGCTCCCATAACTATAGAGATAGTTATGGACAACATCCACCACAAGTCTGTATCGAACTTCTTAACCCCCGTCAAATTTTCAACCATTGGCTTGAAGTATAAGAAAAAAAAGAAAAAAGCATAATAGACAACAATACCAAAAAGAATGGCTCTGATAAAATATATTAATTCGTGGCTGATATATTGCATAATCGTATATATTTAAAGAATACCATAAAACAAAGGACCTGTTAAGGTCCATAGAAAAGACTAATTAGCGACCCTTTTTTGCTGTGAAAGAGCCTGTATTATAGCCAGAAGGATATTAATTAACTCTTCCCTTGTCATTTGACTTATCGGCTTGTTGATCGTTAACCCTTCTGAGCCTTGAGAATCACTATCGCCCTTAACTGTAGTTGATGATTTGGTTGTTGGGGTAACAACTGCTGTTGCCGAATCAATTGCAAAGAAAGAACTAAAAATTGGTTCGTTGCCAGAACTTTTAAAGACAAGCTGGAAACCCTTTGCTGGAGTAACATCATTAGGAACAGTCCAAACAAATGAATGTTGATTAGCCGTAGCGGTACCTAAGTCCTTACAGTCTAAAGCGCCGAGGCTTCCGCCGACAAGACAAACTGAATAACTAACAACGCCTAAGGTAGATCCAGTCCAAGTGGCTGTACTTTTAGATCCCTGCACTAAAGTTGATCCAGATACCGGTCTAGTTATTACCAATTCTGCTCTTTCTTCTACAACAGATGATAGGGCTTTACAACTAACTGTTTCTCCGTTATTCAAACCATTACAGTCCCAAGTCCATGGACCCTCTCCCATTACTGATGAAGCAATTCCCGAACTACACAAATTGGCGCTAGGAATAGAAGAAACGGTTTTCCCATTAGCCGAACCGCAGACTCCTTTAATGGGAGCAGCCGTAATTGTATCTACAGAAACATAAATTGGATTTCCGTTCTCCATAGCATAGCTGATTGTTTTTCCATTAACATCACGTCCCGACAAAGCAATTATGTATTCTCCCGGCTCCATAGTTTTCTTAACTTGTGAATCGGCATATTTGCACTCTTTTCCTAATGTAAAAATAAGCTGTTTGCTTTCTACTGGAGCGCTACCTTGTCCACAAGAATAGTTTTTACTATTAACTATACTTACTGAAACGTCTCCTTTCAAACTAGTGTACTCCCATGATACAGCGTATGTTTTCCCTAGTTTCCATTTTTCTCCCCCCACTGGAGAAATTAATTTAATAGAACCTGTACTTAAATAATTTGCTCGGCAAGCAACTTTTACTCCTCCATTAGATCCTTCGCAATACCACCAGAATCCAGGATTAGGTCCGAACACTGTTGTCGCTGTCCCAGCGCTACATAAATCTTCGGTTGGAATAGAAGAAACGGTTTTCCCATCGGTTGAGCCACAAACACCATTAACGAGAGCTGTTGTTTGCATTGTCGCAGCTAAAGATAAGTTGGCTAAACTAAAAAATACTGCTGACAAAAATATGGTTAATAGTAGGTTTCTTTTATTCATGTTTTCTTTTTTATTGTTTGTTCTAGTATAAATCTATAAACCGAATATATCAACTCAATTTAAATAAATCTTTAGAATTTTTGTAGGTTATTTCTTCTACTTCTTTAACGCTTACTCCTTTTATCCTCGAAATTTCTTCAATAACATATTTTAAAGAAAGCGGATTATTTCTTTCTTTAAACATTGGCGGAGAAAGATAAGGACAATCAGTTTCAAGCAATATTTTATCCATTGGAATAACTTTTATTGCCTCTTCCAGGTCCGTTTTGAAAATTATTCCATTAATTCCAAAGTAAAAACCCAAAGAAAGGAATCTTTCGGCTTCTTCTTTTGTTCCTGTAAAACAGTGCAAAACTCCTTTTATTTTTCTTTTTGACAATATTTCAAAAACATCATCAAAAGCAGAACGGCAATGGATAATGACTGGCAGGTTTAATTCTTCCGCTAAATCAAGTTGTTTGATAAACACTTTCCTCTGCTCTTCTTTAAATAGTTCCTTCTTGGTTGTTCCTTTCGGTCGATAATAATAATCAAGACCGCACTCTCCTATCGCTACCACCTTTTTAGATTTAGCTAATTCCTTATATGCTTCATAATCAAATCCATTCTCTAGTAATCCCTCTTCGGCCTTAGAACATTCTTTGCTTTTAAAATAATCTGAAGCAATGCTTGTTGGATGTAGGCCAATTGAAGTAAAAACATGGGCATACTCTTTTGAAATATTGATAGCTTTTTCTGAGCTTTTAAAATTAGTCCCAACATTAATTATGCCTATTTTAGAATCTAGACATTTTTTAATTAATTCTTCCCTATCTTTATCAAATTCAGAAAAATTAAGGTGAGCGTGAGTATCAAATATCATGTTGTTAAATTTATTGAACTATTTTAAATTCCACGTAATCAAGATAATAGTTAGTAGTGACCCCAGAAGAAGAAAAATACACACTAATATTATCTGTCCCATTTATCGTTACCCTACCAATATATATAGTTTTGTATAAAGTGGTAAGCCCAGGATAGCTACCTCCAATCAAGCCTGCTGCTGTCGTATCATTATATACTCCAGCCGAACTTAGGGAGGTAGGATAATTTCCAGTTCCATCAGTTCTAATTCTCGCATAAACATCATACGTTCCACTGGAAAAACCGTAAGTATTGGTCATGAGGACACGAGCTGTCCAGCCATTAGAAAACCTGACAACATATCCTGATAAGGCACCATTAGCAGAATCATCGACATTAACGGTGGTGGTTTGAGTAAGCGGAATGCTGTTTCTTTTATTATACAGCGAAGAAAGAGTAGAACGGGCAACAATTGAGGAATAATATTTTGATGTAGAGTTGTAAGAATACATCTTCGAATCAGACAAAATTGCTGAAATCGTAAAGTCCGAACCAGTTGGAGAATAATAAGTATAATAACCAGAGACCGGATCAGTAGGAAGAGTTAATAAATAATCTTGAATGGAGGCAGCAAAAGAAGATGGGCATTTATTAATTCCTGATGGATCAGCAATAGTACAAGTTGTTGTTTGGATTGGAAAATTGTTTCCATGGTCAACTCCGTAGAACACCAAAGCTTTTCTTAATACATCCAAATTTTCTTTCCTTCTGGCATCATTGGCTGAATTAATCGTTCCGTTCATTGAAATAACAATCAAGCCAGAGAGTATCCCGATAATAACTATTACGACCAATAATTCAATTAATGTAAAAGCAATTTGTTTTTTGCTCATATTCTTGGGAACAAAGAATCTCCCTTTATGACATTAAAAACATTATTATTCTCTCCTAATTGATTTTTCATTTTTTGAGAAGTCAAAGGCAAGAATGGCTCTATCATTTTAGAAATATTATTCAAAGAATATAAAAGATTAGCAAATATTTCTTTTTGTTTTTCTATTTCTGTAACCTCCCAAGGCTTTTCTTCTTCAATGTATTTATCACAAAAAGAAACAAGCTCCCAAATATCCATTAAGGTCTCATTAAACTGAATAAACTTCTCAGCTACTTTAGCTTCTACCTCTTTATTCTTTTCAATAAAAAGACTGTTTGGTTTAATCTCAAATTCTTTATCTAGTCCTGCTTTTATAACCATTGCTAAAGTTCTAGAAAATAAATTTCCTAATCCACTCGCTAAATCTGAATTATATCTTTTCTCAAACTTTTCATAAGTAAAATCTCCGTCTCCGGTTGTTGGAATCTCTCTTAACAGGAAATACCTTACCCCTTCACTCCCATACTTATTAACTAGCTCTGCCGGATCAACCACATTGCCGATACTCTTACTCATCTTTTGATTATCAACCGTTAAGTAGCCATGAACAAAAATAGTCTTAGGTAAACTGATTCCGGCTGATAAAAGCATAGCTAACCAATAAACAGCGTGGAATCTAATGATTCCCTTTCCAATAACATGAGTTTTAAACTCATTATTCTGCCAAAATTCCTTAAACTTATCGCTGTCTTCCCCATAGCCTAAAGCATCAATATAGTTTGAAAGAGCGTCAAACCAAACCCACATCTTTTGCGTTGGGTCATTGGGAACATCTATCCCCCAACCCTTAGCTCTTTCGCTAGTTCTAGAAATACAAAAATCTTGAAGCCCAGAATCAATAAAACTAAGAACTTCATTCTTTCTTTCGGTAGGAATAATCTTAACGATATCTTTTTCAATAACTTCTCTGATTTTATCTTGGTAGTTTGAAAGTCTAAAAAAGTAGTTTTCTTCTTCGACTAGTTCTGGTTTAACTTTATGATCGGGACATAGCCCATCAATAAGCTCATCTTCTTTGTAAAACTCTTCACAACCAACGCAATACAATCCAGAATACTTTTTCTTGTAAATATCTTTTTCGCAGGCAGCCCATAATTTTTGAGCCCCCTTAAAATGTCTTTCTTCAGTCGTGCGGATAAAATCGTCAAAAGAAATATTTAGCGATTCTTTTAAGGCAAAGAACTTTTTAAAATTAGCCGTAACCAAATCTATAACTGGAACACCAGCTTTTTCTGCACTCCTAACATTTTTTAAACTATTCTCGTCGCTACCTGACAAAAAGAAAACTTCGTCCCCCTTTGCTCGGTGGTGTCTAGCTAAAACATCGGCCTGGACAAACTCTAAAGCATGCCCCAGGTGTGGTGCCGCATTAACGTACGGGATAGAAGTTGATATAAAAAGCTTTTTCATAATTAATCTCTATTTTTCCTGTGAGTAAAATAATCTTTTAATCCTTCAAATATTATTCCTGCCATTGGGATTGCCAATATTGCTCCAACGATTCCGCCTAAAACACCTCCGACTAGAATAGATATTAAAACTAGGACTGATGGTAAGCCAGACATCTTTTTGGTAAAGATGGGCATTAGAATATTGCTTTCAATCTGCTGGATAATAAGAAGGAAGATTACCGCCACCACCAATTTAGGGAAAGAAACCGCTAAAGCAAAAGCCGCAACGATTATTCCCGAAATTATTGGTCCAACCATTGGGATCATATTCAATACTCCAGACAACAATGCCAAACCTAACGCAAATTTAATCTTTAAAAATACACATAGAAGGAAGGTCATTATGGTTACGCAGATGCAGGCTAAAACCCTGCTTCCAAACCAGGCTACCACATGGTGCTGACTTCTCTCCCATCTATTTAAAACCTGCTCTTCAAACCCTTTAGGAGAGACTAATTTCAAGCCCTTAATAATCTCTTTCTCTTCTAAAGACATGAAGATTGATAAGACAAAGATGGTTAGTCCGGCAAAAAGACTGCCGAACAAAGAAGCAAAGACTCCGAAGATATTAGAAGAAACTTTAACTAAACTTTGGTTTAAGCTTGAATTCAATGAATAAATGCTCTCAAAAGAATCTAATCCCATTTGGCTCAAGTAAGTAGGAACCATGTTAAAATACTGAGCAAAATTAGAACTGAAGTATTGTGTCTCTGCAACTAAAGGAGGAATGATAACAAACAATAATAATATGGAGACTAAAAGGAAAGTTACATATACTATGATTGTCGCAAAAACTCTTCTAATCTTCTTTTGCTCAATGATGTCTATCAGAGGATTGAAAAGAATAGAAATAAACAAAGCAAGAATTGCCCAAACAATAACGTCGTGCAAAAGATAGATAATCCAAAATAGAATGATGGCCGCTATTACTTTGAATATGGCCCTCCAAGTGATATCTATCATCTTAATTTCTGGTTTCATATTATTTAAAATTTTAATAATCTTTTAAATTGTTCTTCTTTACCTTTATATGGTCCGATAATTGCTAAGTTTAATCTCTCTTCTTTAAAAATATCCTTCGCTACTCTCATCATATCACTCGCCTTAACTTTTTCTATCCTTTTAATTATTTCTTCGATCGGCACTATCTTATTCTTCAATATTTCTTGCGTGCAATAGAAAGAGGCCTGAGCATCAGAAGATTCCATTCCTATAATTATTTTACCTTTGAGGTGATCTTTTATTTTCCTTAATTCCTTTTCTGAAACCTTTACTTTTGTTAACTTCTTATATTCCTTTAAAATAGTTTCAATAACCTTGTTAATTTTTGAACTATCTATTCCAGCAAAAGTTGATAAAAATCCTGTATCAGTTTCTGCTTCATTATATGTCGCCACGTAATAGGCTGCTCCTAATTTTTCCCTCACCTCATCAAATAGCCTTGAACTCATCATTCCTCCTAGAAGAGCGGCAATGATATCCATAACGTATCTATCTTTATGCAAATGATCGTACCCTCTTACTCCCAAAGCCATTGTGGTTTGTTTTGTCTTTTTATTAAAAATGAAAACATTGGGCTCTGATTGTTTTTCAATAACCGGAACTTTTCCCTTGTTTAGTGATGTTGGAATTTCAGAAAAAGCTTTCTTGGTTAGATCAATAGCTTGTTTTTCTTTAATGTTACCGACGATACAAACTACTGTGTTCGGAGCGGTATATTGAGAGCGAACATAATTAATCATGTCTTCTCTTTTAATATTCATAACAGATTCTTTAGTTCCTCCAATAAACCAGCCGGCTGGTTGATCACCATATAGGGCTTTTCTCCAGATGTCACCAATATTCTTCATTGGGTTGTCATCAAACATTTTGATTTCTTCAGTAACGACTCCTCTCTCCTTGTTAACTTCTGCCTCAGGAATAACTGAATTAATAAAAATATCTGCAACCCAATCAATTGCAATGCCAAAATGAGTAGCATCTACTTTGGCATAATACCCAGTGTATTCTTCCCCAGTAAAAGCGTTCATTTCTCCTCCAATCTTGTCTAGCTCGCCAGCAATCTCCATTGGCCCTTTCCTTTTCTTGGTTCCCTTGAACATCATATGCTCAACAAAATGAGAAATTCCTGAAAGTCTCTTTTCTTCATATTTAGAACCAGTTCCAGTCATAACTATAACCGTTACTGCCTTGGTTTCCTTCTGGGGAACAGTTATTATTCTTAATCCGTTTTTAAGCGTCGTCTTCTTGTACATTTCCTTTTATTTTTTTTAATTCTTTTTTTAATTCAACCATTTTAACTTCTCGGTTTACCGTCAGTTCGAAAAACTTTTCTAACTCGTTTACCCTCTTCGCCATTTCTTCTTGTGATTTTTCCAAATCACTTCGAGAGCCATACATCTTCTCGGAAGCTTGATTCAGGCTTTGCGATAATTCAACAATTTCCTTGTCCAAGCTACCGGTTATGAAAACGGCTCTTTCTCCCATTGGCAGCTCAGCAGCAAATCGATCTAATTCTTTTAAAGCATTAGCTAGATAGATAAATAGAACTCGATCTACAATAAAGGTCATACCTAAACCGATAAAACAAATGATGGCTACATTAATATTAAAAGGATATGTAGCAATCAAAACTATTAAAACCGTAACGAAAGGTAAATAAAATAGAAAAGAGAACTTGGTTCCAATACCAGAAAGCTCTATCTTGTCGGTTTTGTCTTCTCTTTCCATTAATATTCTTCGACATTCTTTTAAAGCTGGAGACATGACTTGCTGACAGAAGAAGGTGGCAAAAGCACAAGAAAAGAATAAGGCTATTGCTCCCCCGCAAAGAATTATTAGCATCTCCAGGTTTGAAGCTAAATTAAACCATTCAGTTAAAAGAAGTAAAACTATAATTGACAGTCCGCTAGCTAAAACATTAATTGAACTAGCTCGACAAATAAGAGCCAGAGCCGTAAAAGTATTTTTAACTTCTTCGGTCGATAATCCTGCCTTTATTCCTGTTGAAGAAACATTCTTGTTGATCAGTCTAATATCTTCCCCGGACCAGAAAGTAAATCCTCCATATCTAAAAATAGCAATAAAGCAAAACAATAAAACATAGATTGGCGTCATTACCAAAAAGGCATGTTCCGCCATGGAATTATTAAAACTAGCAATAGTAATGATTAAAATGTAAGCGAAGCCGCTACAAAGAACAGACCATCCAATAATGGGAAACAAAAGATTCAAAGTATAAGGAACCTTAATCTTCATATATTTCTTTTTTTAATATAGAAATTAAATCTTCAATCTTTACTCTTTTTTGTTCCATCGTATCTCTATCTCTCAAAGTAACAGCGTTGTCGTCTAATGTTTCAAAATCGATAGTAATCGCGTAAGGAGTTCCGATTTCATCATGTCTTCGGTATCTCCTACCGATAGCGCCAACTTCATCGTATTGGCAGGCAAATTGATTCTTTAACAAATTGTAAACCTCTCTTGCTTTATTTGTAATAACTTCCTTGTTCTTAACTAACGGAAGAATAGCAACTTTAAGAGGAGCAATCTTCTTGTTTAATTTCAATAAGAATTCTGTTTCCTTTACTGATTCAGTAGTGGTTGTTCTGCCGCCTTCAATTTCAGTATAGGCATCGCATAGACAAGCCAAGAAAACTCTCTCTACTCCACAAGAAGGTTCAATAACGTAAGGAATATATCTTTCTTTGGTGGCTTCTTCGTAATAAGTTAGATCCTGTCCAGAATGTGTCTGGTGCTGAGTTAAGTCATAATTGCCACGACTAGCAATACCTTCAATTTCAGACCAGCCCATTGGGAATAAATATTCAATATCAACACAGCCAATAGCATAGTGAGCTAATTCTTCTTTTTCGTGTTTTCTAATTCTGAGGTTTTCTTTTTTAATTCCTAAATCATTAACATACCAGTTCATTCTTTCTTCAACTATCTTTTCAAATATCTCTCCTTCAGTTCCTGGCTTTACAAAATATTCCATTTCCATCTGTTCAAACTCACGAAGTCTAAAGATAAAGTTACCAGGAGTAATTTCATTTCTAAAAGCCTTACCAATCTGAGCAATACCAAAGGGTAATTTAACTCTTTGGGTATCAAGAATGTTTTTGTAGTTAACAAAAATACCTTGCGCTGTTTCTGGACGTAAGTAAGCAATGGAAGCACTATCTTCCACGGGACCGATAAAAGTCCTAAACATCAGATTGAAGTTCCTCGCTTCGGTTAATTCACCACCACACTCAGGACACTTTGTTTTATCTTCCAAATGATCAGTTCTGAATCTTTTGTGGCATTTTTTACACTCTGATAAAGGATCAGAAAAGTTTTCCGTGTGACCTGAAGCCTTCCAGATATTTGGATTCATAACAATTGAACTATCTAGCCCAACGATATCGTCTCTCTTTCTAGTCATGGCTCTCCACCAAGAGTCTTTAATGTTTCTTTTTAATTCCACTCCTAAAGGTCCAAAGTCGTAAAAACCGCCCAATCCACCGTAAATATCTGAAGATTGGAAGACGAAACCTCTCCTTTTAGTAAATGAAACTATCTTTTCAAAATTGTTTTCCATATATGTATATACTATCAAAAAAGCTGAAA
>Ga0172381_10002210_pt1 | contig 21809 bp, 18 predicted proteins | sample Leawel6488metaG_FD_119754 | JGI IMG/M metagenome (GOLD analysis project Ga0172381, IMG submission 119754) | Leachate microbial communities from a municipal landfill in Southern Ontario, Canada - Leachate well 64-88 metaG | ecosystem: Engineered > Solid waste > Landfill > Unclassified | place...
TATTGCAGCATTATTTCTGTTCCAGTTTGGTACAGGTCCTATTAAAGGTTTTGCTGTAACTTTGACTATAGGGTTATGTATTAGTATGTTTACTGCAATAGTAGTTACAAAATTAATTTACGATTTTCTTTTTAAAGAAAATTTTATTAATAAAATTAAAATATAAGAACTGGGGGATAATGTGAAGTTTTTTAAAACACCAAACATAGATTTCATTCGCATGAGATATTTATCTTTTGCATTTTCAATAATATTGATGATTGTCAGTATAATAGCAATTGCAGTTAAGGGTCCAAATTACGGTATAGATTTTACCGGTGGTATCTTAATGCAAATTTCTTTTGATAAAGAAATTAAACTTGATGATGTTAGAAATGGGCTTAAAGATGCTGGTAATTTATCTTTTGAATTACAATCTATAGGTGATGAAGGTATTATTATAAGAGTTAAAAAAACAGATAAATCTCAAGATGAAATGTCACAAAGCATACTATCATTATTGCAGACTAGATTTCCAGACAACAATATTGTTGTTGATAGAACAGAATATGTTGGTCCATCCGTAGGGAAACATTTGGCAAAACAAGCAACTTATGCATTCATATTTGTGTTTTTAGGTATCATTGTCTATGTCGCATTCAGATTTAAATCTGGTTTATGGGGTTTTACAGGAGTTTTAGCTCTTGTACATGATGTTTTTGGAACATTTGGTTTGATGGTCATTCTTGGTAAAGAAATAGACTTAACAATGATAGCTGCTTTTTTAACAATCGCCGGTTTTTCTATTAACGATACAATTGTTTTATATGACAGAATAAGAGAAAATCTCAGACTTCTTGCAAAAGACAATTTTGGTTCAATAATAAATAAAAGTATCAATGATGTTTTATCGAGAACAATTATAACTTCTTTGACAGTTTTTTCAGTTTCAATGATATTGTTTTTTATGGGTGGTGAAGTTATTCATGATTTTGCATTATCAATGGTAATAGGAACAACTCTTGGAGTATATTCAAGTGTATTTATTTGTGCACCTTTAACTTTTGAATGGGAACAAAAAAAGAGAGATAGATTTAAAAAAAGTCTTAAGAAATAAAGATTTGATATGCCTGAATGAATTTAAAATTAATTCTTCAGGCATATGTCTTATATAAAATAATATGAGAAAAATTAAGAATTTTAAAATTAGTATTAGACCTAGAGAAATATCAAGAATATTAAGAAAACTTCTGAATGTTCCAGAACTTAGTATAGATATAGAAGAATCTGTTCAAAGAGCTTGTTTTTTTTATGGTAAGTGTATAAAACCTGCTGTTGTTTATGATATCTTTTCAAAAGAATCAATGATATGTTCATTTGACATAGAAACACCAAATAAATGGATAGCGGTTAGTCCTTATATTCTCACAATAGGCAATTCTTTAAAAGAAGAGTTTGATAATAAACAGGATATTTTTGGAGAATATACAACTCAAATAGTGTCAGCTATTTCAGCCGATACACTTGAACAGTCTAAAAACTTTGTACAAAAACTTATTGTATCAGAAGCTAGTGATGAAAATTGTGAATTATCAAGACATGTTGAACTCCCAAATAATTTATACCAAGATATATGCAAAGTACTTCCAATAGAAAAGATAAATGTTACATTATCTGAAGATGAAAAATTCGAGCCTACTTATTCTACAGCCGGCTTATTTTATTGGATTCCTCTCAAAAAACGATCAAAAAAATAAAATCTATTATTTTTCTATAATTCTAACAGGTTGTGTTCACAATTAATAGAATATTTGAGTATTTCATATTGCCTAAGAAGTATAAACTTGCTATAATTGAAAAAATTGATATATATATGTAATTCATATTGGAGATATAATGGAAAATCTAAGAGAAACACTAATGTTACTGAGTGATTTACAAGAAAAAGATATTAAAATTGAAGAATTAAAAAATAAGATTGAGGAATTGCCAAAAGCTATTGAACAAAAAAAACAAGAACTTTCAAATGTGAAAATTGAATTTGGGAATAAAAAAGCAGAATATGTGAGGCTTAATTCTTTAAAAAATGAAAAGGAAACCTTATTATCTGCTAAAGAATCTATAATTGTAAAACATACCGGTGATTTGAATAATGTTAAATCGAATGACGTTTACAAAACTTGTCTTTTAGAAATTGAAAAGGCGAAAGCTGATAAGAGTGTAATAGAAGATGAAATTCTACAATTAATGGAAGACATAGATAAAGAAGTTGTTATTTTAAAACAACATGAAATTACTTTGAAAAACTCAGAAGTTGATATAAATAATGATATAAAAAATATGGAATCTTCTATTGGAAAAATGAAAGAAGAACTTTCTAATATGAAAAATGACAGAGAATCTTTTTCAAAGAATATAAATGCAAATATTCTATCGCAATATGAAAGAATCAGAGAAAATAGAAAAGGGTTGGGTTTATCTTTAGTTGATGGAGATAGCTGCGGTGGATGTAATATGGTTATTAGACCACAATTAATTAATCAAGCTACAAAATGCCAAGAATTAGTATATTGTGATAATTGTTCTAGAATATTGTTTAATAAAAAAGATGTTATATAAATATGTAGATGTTGTACGGTCGCTTTACATTTTTTTGTAAAGAGGAAAGTCCGAACTTTATTCTCTTAATTGAGAAAACGGTAGTGGGTAATCCCCATCGTCCGCAAGGATAGAGGTGCGAACAGTGACGCTTTCTTTTGAAAAGAAGAAAGGTTCCTTGAAAAAGGAATAAATCTTACTATAAGTTTAACAAAGGTAAGATGTGAAACGGCTAAATCCTTACTGGAAAGCAAGATAGAAGTTTTATCGCTTGACTGTATAAAGTAATTTATACAGCAGAGAAATGACCGTAGTGTTTGTTATGCAAACATACAGAATTCGGTGTATAGACATCTATATATTTATTAGGAAGTTGAAAATGTATATTAATTCTATAGTTTACTGTATTTTTATAGGTTTATGTACATACTCATTAAGTGATTTAGTTGGTATCGGTGGAGGGATTGTTATGGTTCTGCTGATGCTTCTTTTATTTCCTAGTATAAAACTCAATACCGAAGCCATAACATTAGCTGTGTAGTGTTCCTGTTTATGTTTTAAGAATTTTTTTACAATATGTATATGTTTTTAATATCTATAAAATTATTTTTTTAAAATAATTGGTAAGAGTATATAATGGATAATATTTTTTATCATCAACCTGTTATGGTAAATGAAGTTTCTAATTACTTAATAACAGAAAAAGACGGTTATTACATAGATTGTACATTCGGTGGTGGCGGGCATAGTCTTTATTTGTTAGAAAAATATAAAAATATTAAAATCATTGCTTTTGATCAAGATGGTGATTCTTTTAATCGTTTCAATTCAAATAACAATTTACAAAAGTTTAAAGATAAAATAATATTTTGTAAAGATAATTTCCGAAACATTTTAAAAATTTTATCCAATATAAAAATAGATAAAGTAAATGGCTTATTTGCTGATTTGGGAGTATCTTCAAAACAATTAGATGATATGGCAAGAGGCTTTTCTTTTAAGTCTGATGAAATATTAGATATGAGAATGGACCAATCACAAAAAATAACAGCTTATGATATCGTAAATACTTTCAGTAAGGAAAAACTACAAGATATATTTTTTAAATATGGGGAAGAGCCTTTTGCAAGACAAATAGCAGATAAAATTGTTGATTATAGAATAAAAGGGAGTATAAAGACTTGTAATCAATTAAGTGATATTGTTTGCAGTGTTAAATGGGTAAAAGGGAAAATAAATCCATCTACAAAAATTTTTCAAGCATTAAGAATTTATGTTAATGATGAATTGGCAAGTTTACAAGAAATGTTAGATTCTATTCCTAAAATTTTGTCAAAGAATGCTAGAGCTGTAATTTTAACATATCATTCTTTAGAAGATAGAATCGTTAAACAAAGTTTTAAATCGTTTCAAATTCAAGGTTTTAAAATTATAAACAAAAAGATTATTACTGCAGGTGAAGATGAAATAAAAAATAACCCAAGAAGCAGAAGTGCAAAAATGAGGGTTGTGGAACAACAAAAATGAGTAAAAATTCTGGTGAATTTTTTGTCAAAAAACTTATTGTAACAGTATTGCTTGCTATATTGGGTTTTTCAATAGCAGCATTAGAAAGAAATAGGCTTGTTATAATGGATGCAAAAATAAGTAATTTGAAAATAGAATATGATAGAATTAAAAGTGAAAATGATTCTATCATGTATAAAATTAATTCTATACTAGCTTTAGAAAAATTAGATAAAATTGCACAAGAAAAAAATTTTTCTGTACCAACAGAAGATGCAATTATAAATATTAAAGAATGAAAACAAAGAAGAGAAGTGTCTATCTAAGGCAAAATTTTGTTGTAGGTTTTTTATTTTTATTATTTTTATTAATAGTGATAAAACTTTTTTATCTTCAATTTATAAAACATTCCGATACAGATAAATATGTAGATAATATTGTTAATAAAGAACTTACAGAAAAACCAAAAAGAGCATCAATTTTTGATAGAAATGGCAATATTTTGGCAATGAGTGTTAAAAAATATACATTATTTTTAGATGCTAAAATGATTAAAAATTTATCTGAGATTGAACAAGTTTTAAAATCATTCAATATAGAAATATCACAAAAACAATACAAATCCATAGAAGAAAAAAAATCATATATTCCTATAGCATACAATATAGATGAATATATCACATTACAAATAAAATCAAAAAAATTAGCAGGTTTGGGATTAGAAAGTAAATATATACGACAATACCCGGAAGGAAGAATGGCAGCTCAAACAATAGGTATTGTTGGCTCTCATGGGAATGGATTAGAAGGAATTGAAAAATTTTGTAATAAACATTTAATAGGTGAAGAAATTAAATATAAACAATATCAAATCGGTTCAAAAAAAATATTTGCTGATAAAATTATAGAGGATAAAAAATTTGAAGGAAGTGATGTTTATTTGACTATAGATAGAAGACTTCAATTTATAGCAGAACAAGCTTTAGAGGAAGGCTTTATATCAAGTAAATCTAAAAAAGCCGTAGCCATTATTCAAAATCCATATACCGGAGAGATTTTAGCTATGGCATCTCTTCCAAATTATAATCCCGAAGAAAAAATATCTGATATATCTTTGTTGAGAAATGGAGCAATAAGTTCCGTAGCAGAACCCGGTTCAACATTTAAAGTTGTAGTTCTTGCAGGAATACTAGAAGAAAAAATATTTAAATCAACAGATAAAATAAATTGTGAAAATGGTAAATTAGAAGTAGCCGGTCAAATTATTAAGGACCATGAAAAACAGAAAATAATTACTGTTAGTCAAGTGATAGAATATTCTTCAAATATAGGGACCGCAAAACTTGCATTAGCTTTAGGAGCTGATAACTTTTACAAATATATAAAAATGTTTGGGTTTAATAGTATGACAGGTATAGATTTAAATGGTGAAGAAAAGGGTCTTTTAAAACCTACATCACAATGGAGCAAAAGAAGTTTACACACAATATCATTTGGACAAGAAATAGCTACTACACCGTTACAAACAATCAATGCATTTTCTGCTATTGCAAACGGTGGTGTTTTACTAAAACCTAAAATTATTAAATCTATTGGTGATAAAGATTATCAATCTAAAGAGGTTATCAGAAGAGTTATATCTGAAGATACTGCATATAAAGTAAGAGGAATTCTAAAAAATGTTGTAGAAAATGGAACTGGTAAAATAGCTAAAATAAAAGGATATACAGTAGGCGGGAAAACAGGTACAGCACAGAAAATAGATAGAAAAACAGGAAAATATTCTACAAAACATTATGTAGCATCTTTTTGTGGTATGGTCCCTGCTATTAATCCGAAAATAGTAATACTTGTGATATTTGATGAACCACAGGGAGAATATTATGCAGCTTCTGTTGCAGCACCAGTATTTGCTAAAATAGCAGAACAAGCAATGTTATATTTAAACATTGAAAAAGATGATGAAGTTATAGGTAAGTCAAAAAGTTAGGGGATAGAATATGATTTTAAAGCAATTGTTTTCTGAAGTGCAAGCTGAAATAATAGGCGATGACAGTATAGATATAAAAGGATTGTCTTATGATTCAAGAAATGTTTCAGATGGATATTTATTTTTTGCATTAGATGGAACGCATACAAGCGGTAAAAATTTTGTTAGTCAAGCAATTTTAAATGGGGCACTCTGTATCGTCTCGAATAAAAAAATTGATAATATAGATTGTACGAATATTATAGTTGCTGATATTTCAAAAGTTATGTCAGAAATAAGTGCAAAATTTTATGATTATCCAGATAAAAAAATGACAATTATAGGTGTAACAGGCACAAATGGAAAAACTTCAATAACTTATATGACTGAATCAATATTTAAATCATTAAATATTGATATTGGTGTGATTGGAACAATAAATTACAGATATGCTGATAAAATTATAGAAGCACCAAATACAACACCACAATCGTTAGATTTATATAAAATGATATTTGATATGGTTAAATCCAACATTAAATATCTTGTTATGGAGGTTTCATCTCACTCATTAGTTTTGGGACGAGTTAACGGGATAGAATTTGATATTGTTGCTTTTACGAATTTAACACAAGATCATCTTGATTTTCATAAAGATATGCAAAGTTATTTTGAAGCAAAGAAAATGTTGTTTTCTTCTCTTAAATCAAATGTGAAAAATAATAAAAAGTTTGCTATAATCAACTCCGATGATATATATGGCAAAAAACTCTTAGAAAGTGAAATATGTGCAGAAAAAATATCGTATTCAATAAATGATAATACTTCTAAATGCAGGGCATGTGATGTTGTTTTAAATAAAGATAATAGTTCTTTTAATTTAAAATCTATTTTTGGTAATGCAATAATAAGTATAAAACATATTGGATTGCATAATATTTATAATGTTTTATCAGTATTAAGTATCTGCATATTAGCAGGATTAAAATTTACAGATGTTGTATCTAATATAAAAAATATATCAGGAGCACCAGGAAGATTGGAAAGAGTTAATTCTCAAGCAGATTTTACAGTTATAGTTGATTATGCCCATACACATGATGCTTTGCAAAATGTTCTTTCATCAATACAAAATTTACAACCATCAAAAATTATTACAGTTTTTGGTTGTGGAGGAAATAGAGATAAAACAAAAAGACCTTTAATGGCACAGACAGCATGCAAAATGAGTGATTTTGTATTTATAACATCTGATAATCCTAGAGATGAAAAACCAGAATTAATTGCTGAAGATGTAGAAAATGGAGCAAAGTCAATAAATAAAAATAATTATAAAGTTATAATTGATAGAAAACAAGCAATAGAAGAAGCAATAAAGATGGCTAAAAAAGATGATATCGTTCTTATAGCTGGCAAAGGGCATGAGACTTATCAGATTATAGGTGAAAACAAAATTCATTTTGATGATAGAGAAGTTGCTTCTGATATATTAAAAAATTTAATGCAGTAATAGGTTACAAAAAATGGAAAATTTTTATTTGATGGATTTAATCAATGCAGTAAAAGGTTCTTTTATTATAGGCAACCCTCATTTACAGATAAAAGATGTTGCCATAGACACAAGAACATTGAAACAAGGTTCATTGTTCTTTGCCATACAAGGTAAAAATTTTGATGGTCATGATTTTATTAGAAGTGCTATTGAAAAACAAGTTGCTGCAATTGTTTATTCAAGAGAAGATATAAATTTAAAATATTTTTTTCCAAATTTGCCTTCTTTAGTGAAAGTTAAAAATACATCATTAGCATTAGAACAGCTTGCAATCGCATACAGGAAAAGACATACTGCTCTTAAATCAATTGCGATTACAGGTTCAAATGGGAAAACAACGACAAAAGAGATGTTGTCTTCCATATTAAAACGTAAATATAAGACATTAAGCAATAAAGGAAATTATAATAATAGAATAGGTGTTCCATTAACAGTATTTGATCTTACAAGTGATACAAGATATGCTGTATTTGAACTGGGGACATCTGAATTTGGTGAAATTGAGGCTTTAACGAACATAGTTTTGCCGGATTGTGGGATTATTACAAATATTGGTTCTTCTCATCTTCAATATTTTAAAACACCTGAAAATGTGCTGCAAGAAAAGAAGAATTTAATAGACGGGATTAAAAAAGATGGGTTTATTGCTATCAATAATGATAATCAATATTTAAAAACATATTTACCACAAATTTCTAAAAAAGTTATAACTTTTGGGTTATATAGTGGAGCAGATATTTATGCAAAAAATATTAAATTATGGTTGGATAAACCAGTCTTTGATATGTACATAGATGGTAAAAGTGAAACGATTGAATTGCCAATAAAAGGCAAGTTTAATATTTTTAATGCTTTGGGAGCAGCAGCAGTAGCTTATGGATTAGGATTTTCATTTAGTGAAATAAAGGAAGGTCTAGCTAATTTTACACCACCTAATATGAGAATGCAATCGTATAAATTATCAAATGAAGCAATAATTATAAATGATGCATATAATGCAAATCCTTCATCTATGAGAGAATCAATTTCAAGTTTGTCTCAATCATATCCGGATAAAGAGGTTATTCTTATTCTTGGAGATATGTTAGAGCTTGGTGAAAATGCAGCTGAATATCATTCTGAAATAGGTAAATTTATTAATACTTTACCATATGTAAAAATGGTTTGCTTATTTGGAGATTTAGTCGGACATATTAAAAATGAAATTAAAGATAAAAAAATTAAATATTTTATGAGTAAGAGAATACTTTTAGAAGAATTAGAAAAAGAATTAAATGCCAATACTCTTGTTTTTATTAAAGCTTCAAGAGGAATGAAACTTGATGTAATATATGATGAAATGATATTAAGAGATAAAATTAAGGGGAAATAATGTTTTACCACATATTGTATTCTTTGAGTGAAGTTTTTACACCTTTAAATGTTTTTCAATATATAACATTTAGAGCAGGTGGAGCTATCTTAACGAGTTTAATAATCACTTTTTTAATAGCGCCATATATAATTAGGACTTTAAAAAAGTATAAAATATCACAAACAGTAAGAGATGACGGACCTTCTACCCATAAATTAAAATCAGGTACAACAACAATGGGTGGAATAATAATTATTATATCATTACTTATATCAACTCTTTTATGGGCAAGACTTGATAATATATTTATTATCTGGCTAATACTTGCGACTGTGTTTTTTGGCTTTATTGGTTTTGCTGATGATTATTTAAAACTTATAAAGAAAAATCCAAAAGGTTTATCTGCCAGAAAGAAACTAGTTTTTCAATCAATATTTGCTATATTTGTTATTGTTTATCTTTTCTTTTATCCAACGAATATCCAATTTGCAACAATTATAGATATACCGTATTTAAAAGATATTTTTATTGAAATGTCGTATTTTTATTTTATTATAGTTTTTTTTGTTATAGTTGGCAGTTCAAATGCAGTTAATTTAACAGACGGGCAAGATGGACTTGCAATAGGTAATATAATTATTGTTGCTATGGCATTAGCACTTTTTGCATATTTAATAGGGAATGTAAATATTGCAACTTATTTAAAAGTACCTTATATTAATGGAGCAGGAGAAATATCTGTTTTCTTGATGGCATTATTTGGTGCAGGTCTTGGCTTTTTGTGGTATAACTCATATCCGGCAGAAATATTTATGGGAGATACCGGTAGTCTTTGTTTAGGTGCAGTATTAGGATTATCAGCAGTATTTATTAAACAAGAATTAATATTAGTTATATTAGGCGGAGTATTTGTTGCAGAAGCATTATCTGTAATGATACAAGTATCTGTATTTAAAAGAACTAAAAAAAGATTTTTTAAAATGGCACCTTTGCATCATCACTTTGAGCTTGGTGGAATATCAGAAATAAAAGTTACTATAAGATTTTGGATAGTTGGTATTGTACTTGCTATTTTAGCAGTTTCTTCTTTAAAATTAAGGTGATTATATATGAAAAATATTAAAATAAACATAGCTGTTATTGGCTTAGGAAAATCTGGGATTGCATGTTCTAATCTAGCATGTAGCAAAGGATATAATGTCTTTGCAAGTGATAGCGGAAACTTCAAAACACATTCATCAATGAAATTAAATAAAAAAGTTTTTGCTGAATTTGGGAAACATTCAGAAAAAATTCTTGATAGTGATATTATTATTAAAAGTCCAGGGATAAATGCAGATTTGCCAATTTTCAAATTAGCAGAAAAAAGGAATATTCCTGTAATTAGTGAATTTGATTTTGCATTGAATTTTATAAAACCTAAAAAAATTATAGCAATAACAGGAACAAATGGTAAAACAACTACAACTACTCTTATTTACAAAATAATAAAAAAAGCATATAAAAATACAGTAGTTGCCGGTAATATAGGATATCCTTTATCATCAGTTGTAAAAAAAATAAATAATGAAACAATATTAGTATTAGAAATGTCGTCATATCAGCTTGAAGATTCTCCAAATTTTAGACCGGATATAAGTGTCAGTTTAAATATTACTCCAGACCATCTTAAGCATCATAAGACTATGAAAAATTATATAAAAGCAAAGTCAAATATTTTTGTAAATCAAACTAGTAAGAATTTTGCAATTTATAATTATCAAGATAAAATTTTAAGAAATATTACATCAAATATAAAAGCTGTTACATTTTCTTTTAATACAAATTTAAAAAAGACAAATACTATTTATTATGATAACGGTAGTATTTATATAAAATATAAAAATAAACAAATAATATTTTCCCCAAAGATTAGAATACCAGGTAAACATAATATAGATAATATATTATCATCAATAGCAGCAGCATATTTGTTGGGTATAAAAAAAGATATTGTTGAAAGAGTAATTTCTTCTTTTAAAGGTGTTGAACATAGAATAGAATTTGTCAGAAGTATAAATAATGTATCATATTATAATGATTCAAAAGCAACAAATGTTGACTCAACAAAAGTTGCTTTAGAATCGTTTGATAATAATATACAATTAATATTGGGAGGACAAGACAAAGGCAGTTCATACAAACCAATATATAATTTAATTAAGAAAAAAGTTAAAAATATATTTTTAATAGGAGAAGCAACTCCTATTATAAAAAAAGAACTTGATGGTTCAGCAACAATTTATGAGTGTAAAACATTACTAAATGCAGTTAAACAGATTAGAACACTTGTAAAAGAAAAAGATATAGTTTTGTTTTCTCCGGCCTGTGCTTCTTTTGACCAATTTGAAAACTTTGAACATAGAGGTCAAGAATTTAAGAATATAGTTTTATCTTTAAAGTAATATGGCAAAGTTATTCACATCAATTAAAAAATATATAGACAAACCTATTAAAAAAAATAGAAATGGTAAACAATATCACATATTTTTATTAATAATAATTATATCGTTGGTATTAATTGGGATACATTTTATTTTATCTGTTACACCAGTTATGGCTCAAATGAGATTTTCAAATGAGTACATGTTTATAATAAGACATTTGTTATATGTTAGTATTGGAATTTGTTTATTTTTTATTACAGGATTTATGATTGATTATAAAAAATATCAAAAATGGAGTAAATATATTTATATACTAGCTATATTTCTGTTAATATTAGTTATTTTTTTAGGACAAGCTAGAAAAGGTGCTGCAAGATGGATAAATTTAGGTTTTATTACTTTCCAGCCGTCTGAATTTGCAAAAATTGCACTCGCAATAGTTATGTCTGATTTTTTAGCTAGAAAACAAAGATTAATAAATTTATGGGAAAATAATATAAAAGCAATAGCTTATTTAGCTAGTTTTATAGTATTGATAATAATGCAAAAAGATTTCGGAACAAGTTTTCTTTTAGCATCTGTATGGTTAGCAATGATGTTTATTGCCGGTGTTGGACAAAAAAGATTTTGGATAACTTTAGGATGTATGGTTTGTGTCTTTTCTGTATTTATACTGATGCAACAATATCGAGTTAAAAGATTTTTGGATTATATAAATTCATTTTTTGATATTTCTTTAGCGCAATATAATATAAAGCATGCTCTAATTGCTTTTGGTTCTGGTGGATGTTTTGGAAAAGGGCCAGGACAAAGTGAGATGAAATTATTGCATTTGCCGGAAATGCATACTGACTTTATTTTTGCGATTATTGGTGAAGAATATGGTTTTATGGGTGTAGCTTTTATTATTTGTTTATTTATATGTTTTTTATCGTTAGGTATTTTTATAAGTCGTAACAGTGAAAATGATTTTGGTAAATATTTGGCTTTTTCTTTAACATTAATGTTTACAATACAAGCACTTGTAAATATGGCAACTACGACAGGAGTTTTTCCTGCAAAAGGTATGCCTTTACCTTTTATATCTTATGGTGGAACTTCTATGCTTGTGAGTATGTTAATGGCAGGAATATTGTTTAATATAGCAAGGAATGGTAAAAGATAATTATGACAAATATAATGATTGTAGTAAGCGGTACAGGGGGACATGTATATCCCGGTATAGCTCTTGCTCATGAATTAAAACAAATTGGTTTTGAACCTGTTTTTGTAGTTAATAATAATGTTAATGCTGTATCTGTGAAAATTGTTACAAATTCCGGATTTAATTATGAACTTTTAAATTTTTCCGCTCCATCTAGAAAAATATCTTTGAACTTGTTTTTATTTCCTTTTACATTATTAAAAAGTTTATTTTTATCAAATAGACTTCTTAATAAAATATCTCCGAAAGTTGTTGTTGGTATGGGAGCCTACTTATCATTTCCTGTATTATTTGTTGCAAAATTAAAAAATATTCCGACTTTGATACATGAACAAAATTCTTTTCCGGGTCTTGCAAATAGAATTTTATCTAAATTTGTTGATAAGGTTGCCATAAGTTTTATTGAATCATTAAAATATTTCAATAAATCAAAAGTAATAGATACATCAAATCCAGTTAGAAAAGATATTTTTAATATATCAAGGCAGGATGCTAGTGAAAAATTAAACTTAGATAGTGAAGTTTTTACAGTATTTGTTTTTGGTGGAAGTTTAGGGGCTACAAAACTAAATAATATTATGATTGATGTTGCAGATAAACTATATCAAAAGTATCAAAACAAAATACAGTTTATTCATATAGTAGGTAATAAAGATTTTGACAATATAAATCGGAAATATAAGAATATCAAATATAAAAAATATATAGCTGAATATATGAATGATATAGGTAATGCTTATGCTTGTTCAGATATTCTTGTATGCAGGGCAGGTGCAGGAACAGTAAAAGAAGTTGAGATGTATGGCTTATCAGCTATTTTTATACCATATCCTTATGCCACAGATAATCATCAATATTTTAATGCAAAAAGTATAGAAGAAAAAGGTTTTAGAGAGATTATAGAAGAAAAAGATTTAACTGAAAAAACAATTATAGAGTTTATTGAAAAGAATATAAATAATACAATAATAGATAAAAAGAGAGTAATATTGCCACAAGTCTATCCTCAAGAAAAACTTGCTCAAGAGGTTATAAAATTAATTAAATGAAAAAAATGAATATTCTAATATCAAATGATGATGGTATTTATGGTGCAGGACTTAAGCCTTTAGTAAATGAAATGTCAAAGTTGGGTAAAGTTTATGTCATAGTTCCGGAACAAGAAATGTCAGGAACTAGTCAGTCAATAACTTTAAATGAATATAAACAGATAATAAAATACAAAAATAATGTCTATACTCTTGTAGGTGGAACTCCAACCGATTGTATTAAATATGGATTATATTCATTTTTAAAAAACAAAATAGATTTAGTCGTTTCCGGTATAAATACGTGTTCAAATTTAGGGCAAGATGTGGTTTACTCGGGAACAGTTGCTTGTGCAAGAGAAGGAGCATATCTCGGTATTCCTTCAATGGCAGTTTCTGCTACAGATTGTAAAGAACCTTGCTATGAAAATGCTGCTAAGATTGCAGTTCAGATAGCTAAGAAATTTCTTGATAAAACATCTAAAAATAGACCCGCATTATGTTTAAACATTAACATTCCTAAAAAACCTAAAGGAATAAAAATAGTTCCATTAGGTATTAGATGTTATGATGAAAATATCGTTAAAAAGAAGACTTCCGAGGGAATATTTTATAAACTTGCAGGAAGATCTATTTCAGGTAAGAAAAATAAAAAATCAGATATAGATGCAGTGGAACAATCGTATGTTTCCATTACTCCTCTTCAATTAAATCAAACACATTTTGATGATATAACAAAATATAAATTTATGGAAGAAAAATTTGAGCCAAAATAAATTTGAACTTGTATCACAATTTAAACCGGCAGGTGAACAACCACAGGCAATAGAACAATTGTATACAAACTTATCAAATGGTCAAAATTCACAAGTTTTGCTTGGAGTTACCGGTTCAGGTAAGACTTTTGTGATGGCAAATGTAATTGAAAAAATACAAAAGCCTGTACTGATAATATCACCAAATAAAATTTTAGCAGCACAATTATATGCTGAATTTAAAACTTTTTTTCCAAAAAATGCAGTAGAATATTTTATTTCGTATTATGATTATTATCAGCCTGAAGCATATATACCATCAACAGATACATATATAGAAAAAGACTCATCAGTAAATGATCATATAGATAGATTACGGCTTAAAGCAACTACATCATTACTTGAAAGAAAAGATGTTATAGTTGTTGCTTCTGTTTCTAGTATTTATAATTTAGGTGCTCCTGAAGATTATCAAAATATGTGTGTTAAAATTATTGTAGGAGAAAAAATTAGCAGAGAAAAACTTATTAAAAATTTAATATCAATTCATTATGAAAGAAATGAAATAGATTTTTTTAGAGGTAAATTTAGAGTTAAAGGTGATACTGTAGAAATTTTCCCTGCCTATCTTGAAACAGCATTAAGAGTAGAATTTTTTGGTAATGAAATAGATAATATAAAAGAGTTTAATCCATTAACCGGACAGATATTAAATAAGAAAGAAAAAACATATATTTATCCTGCTAAACATTTTGTTACAACAACAGACAAGATAGAACAATCGTTGAAATCGATAGAAACAGAGTTAAATGAAAGAGTTTCTGCTTTAAAATCAGAAGGAAAAATCCTTGAAGCTCAAAGATTGTTACAAAGAACTAAATACGATATGGAAATGTTGAAAGAAACTGGTTTTTGTAGTGGAGTTGAAAATTATTCCAGACATTTATCACAGAGATCTAGCGGTTCAAGACCAACAACATTGATAGATTATTTTTTATCTAATAATTTAACATCTGATTTTCTTTTAATTGTTGATGAATCTCATATTACATTACCTCAAATAAGAGGAATGTATGAAGGAGACAGAAGCAGAAAACAGACTTTAGTAGATTTTGGTTTCAGACTTCCGTCAGCATTAGATAACAGACCATTAAAATTTAATGAATTTGAATCTATAATAAAACAAAATGTTATGGTATCAGCGACCCCTGGAAAATATGAGTTGGAAAAATCAAAAAACAATATAGTTGAACTAGTTATAAGACCTACAGGCCTTATTGATCCTGAAATTATTATTAAGCCAATAGATGGACAGATTCAGGATATGATGAAGGAAATACAAAAAACTATTGATAAAAAAGAAAGGGTTCTTATTACAACTTTAACAAAAAGAATGTCTGAAGATTTAACAATATATCTAAAAGAAAAAGGTTTTCTTGTAGAATATATGCATTCTGAAATTGATTCTTTAAAAAGAATTGAAATTATTAGAGATTTAAGATTAGGGAAATTTGATATCTTAGTAGGTATTAATCTTTTAAGAGAGGGATTAGATTTACCTGAAGTAGCATTAGTCGTTATACTTGATGCTGATAAAGAAGGATTTTTAAGATCAGAGCAGACACTTATCCAAACTTGTGGCAGAACAGCAAGAAATGTCGATGGTAGAGTAATCTTTTATGCAGATAAAATGACAGGTTCAATGTCTCGTGCAATAAACGAGATGGAAAGAAGAAGAAAAAAACAAATTGCATATAATAAAAAGCATAAAATAACACCAAAAACAATAATAAAAGCAGTTAGCCGGTTGGATGAATTCCAAGTCAAAGCAAAAAATGATAGTTTAAGTTTATTTACGGCAGAATTAAATGAAGATTATATTTCATCAAAAAATATTAATGATGTAATCAAATCTCTTGAAAAACAAATGAAAGCATCAGCAGATAATTTAGATTTTGAAGCAGCTGTAATATTGAGAGATAAAATAAAAGAAATAAAAGATATGTCGTCACAGAAAAGCAAAAGAAAAAAATCTAATAATAAAAGGAGTTGTTTATGCATGAACATGGAATAGGCAGAGAATTGTGGAAAGTTATTGAAGAACAAGCAAAACAAAATAATTTAATGAAGATTACTAAAATAAGTATTGTAGTAGGTAAAGCAAGCGGAATAGAAAAAGAATTATTAGTTCATACAATGAAAGATCATATAATTCCCGGTACTTTTGCAAGTTATGCTGAATTAGAATTTATAAATGAAGATTTAACTGCACAATGTAATGCTTGTAAAAAAAATATTGATGTGTCTAAAATGGAAACAATGTTTTGCCCTGAATGTGGTTCCAGTGATATTGTTATATTATCTGGCAATGATTGTTTTGTTAAATCTATAGAAGGTGAATAATATTAAATTCCAGGACTATTTCTTTGAATATAAATAAATCAGCCTTAATTTTAGAAATATATGGTACTGTACAGGGAGTTGGTTTTAGACCATATGTATTTATCCTTGCGAAAAAATATCAATTGAATGGTTTTGTTGCTAATACTAGTTATGGCGTAGAAATTTTAGTTGAAGGAATGTTGGACAATATTAATAAGTTTATTTCTGATATAAAAAAGAACACAACCCAAATTATATCTGTTTCACATATAAAAAAAATTAAAAAAACACTATCAAATTATACAGATTTTACTATAAAACAAAGTTCTAAAAAATCTCAAATTGTATCTGATTTTCCATCTGATATTGCAATATGTGGTAATTGTAAAAAAGAACTTTTATCTTGTAATGATAGACGATATCATTATCCATTTACAAATTGTACTCAATGTGGACCTAGATACTCTATCGTAAAAAAATTACCTTATGATAGAGAAAACACAACGATGAAAACATTTAAAATGTGTTTTGATTGTGGAAAAGAATATAATCAAATTGAAAACAGAAGATTTCATGCACAACCAAATGCTTGTCATATGTGTGGACCTAAAGTAGAACTTTATATTAATAGTAAACCTTTAAGCAGTAGTAAATTAGCTTTGTCAAAGACAGCACAAATGTTAGATGCAGGCAAAATTATTGCTATAAAAAGTATAGGCGGATATCATTTAGCTTGTGATGCTTATAATGAAAAAGCAGTTTTAAAACTTAGAAAAATTAAATCAAGGGAAAAGAAACCTTTTGCAATCATGGTAAAAAATATTAGTATAGCAAAGGCTTTAACTCATATCAGTTCTTATGAAAAAAAAGAACTTTTATCACCTGTTTCTCCAATAGTATTATTAAATAAGAAAGATGATATAAATAAAAATTTTAATGATATTATTGCAAAAAATAACAGATATCTTGGTGTAATGTTACCATATACACCAATACATTATATTTTATTTGATTTGTTAAAAACTAATACTTTAATAATGACATCTGCTAATAAAAATGATGAACCAATAATATATACTGAAACAGATATTTTTAAAGAATTTTCTTCTAAAATAGATGGGATATTAACGAATAACAGAGAAATATATAATCCGGTAGATGATTCAATCGTTTTGTGTATTAATAAAATAAATAAAAAAATAGTTTTAAGACGAAGCAGAGGTTATGTGCCAAATGTTGTAAATACAAATGTAAAAGAAAATATTTTAGCAATCGGGGCAGATATAAAAAATTCTTTTTGTATTACAAGAAAAAAAGCAGCATATTTATCTGCTTATTGTGGAGATATGTTTAATTATAATAATTTATCTTTCTTAGATAAATCAATTAGAAAATATATGAAATTTTTAGATGTTATTCCTAAAAATATAGTTTACGATTTACATCCACAATATAATACATCAAATTATGTTAAAGAAAAATTTAGGAATAAGTCTTTAATTTTAAATCCGGTACAACATCATTATGCACATGTTGCATCAGTAATTGCTGAACATAATGTAAAAGGTGATGTAATTGGTTTTGCCTATGACGGTACCGGGTTCGGATATGACAGCAAAATATGGGGGAGTGAGTGTTTATTGTTTACTGAAAAAAATATAAGCAGATTAGCACATTTTGAGTATTTTAATTTAGTTGGTGGGGATATTGCAATTAAAGAAATATGGCGGATATCATTATCTATAATGCATAAATATAATAGAGTAAAAAATATACCAAAACATATAAAGCAAGAGAAATTTTACAAAAATGTTTTATCGTTATTGCAAAACAAAAATAATGATATACAAACTTGTAGTGTTGGTAGGTTCTTAGATGCTATAACATCTCTTATTGGTCTTACTAATTATGTTGAATATGAAGGACAGGGTGCAATACATTTGGAATCTATTTTAAAAAATAAAACATATAAACCATATAAGTTTGATTTAGAATTTAATGAAGATAAACCGGCAATTATAAAATTAAATCAAATTATTGAAGGTGTAATAAAAGATTTAAAAAATAAGATTGACGTATCTGTTATTAGTGGAAAAATTCATGAAACAATATGCCAATTAATTTGTTATCAGTCAAAAATATATTCAAAAATATACAAAACTGATAAAATAGCTCTTAGTGGCGGAGTTTTTCAAAATAAATATATTTTATCAAGAAGTATTAATCTTTTAGAAAAATCACAGTTCAAAGTTTATTTCAATTCTTTGGTTCCTGTCAACGACGGCGGTATTTCTCTCGGTCAATCGTATATTTGTTCTAATTATAAAAAATTATTTGTATAACATTTGCAAAAATTTATCAGCTTTTACTAAAGCAGTATTTAAATTAACACAAATGTTTTCTCTCCCTAATTCAGAGATAAAATCATATTTTATTAATAAATTTAATGGTTGTTTTTCAAGATCACAAAGCATAAGTCTTGTATTCGTTTTTAGACATCTTTTGTGTATTTTGTATAGTGCATGATAAGCTGTTGCATCCATTACAGGAACTTTTCTCATTCTTATAATCATTATCTTACATTTTTTCATATTTTCCATATATTCAACAAATGTGTTTGCTGCACCAAAAAAGAATGCTCCTGTAATTTCATGTACAATAATATCTTTCATTAAAGTTTTCTTATCAATGCCATCAACATCATCAATTTCATCTTCTAATTCACTATTTTGGTCCATAACAGATATATTTGTCATGTCAGACATTCTTTTCATAAATAACAAAGAGGCTAAAATAATACCAACTTCAATAGCATAAATTAAGTTTACAAATATAGTTAAAAAGAAAGTTATAAGTAAAACTAAACTATCGCTTTTAGGAGCTTTTGTTATTTCAGAAAAAGCTTTTGTATCTAACATTTTATAAGCAACTGTAAATAAAATTGTAGCTAAAACTACCATTGGTATCAGCTGAACATATTTCATAAAAAGCATCATAGCAATAAAAATAAAAACAGCATTTGCTATACCTGTAATAGGTGTTCTTGCTCCGTTACTTATACCGGCTGAAGTTCTTGCAATTGCTCCTGTAGCGGGTATTCCACCAAAAATAGATGAACCGAAATTGGCAATTCCTTGAGCAATAATTTCTGTGTTTGATCTGTGTTTTTTTTCTATCATACCATCTGCAACAACAGCAGAAAGTAAAGATTCTATAGCAGCAAGAAAAGCTATTGTACAAGCAGCAGGCAGTAAATCAAATATCATATTCATGTTAGTAGAAGGTATTTTTGGCATAAAAGATGCAGTTTTTGAGATATCCCCAAAATGAGTATATATGGTATCAACATTCAAATTTAAAACTTTAACCAAAATAGTAGACAAAAAGATTATAGCTAGAGTACCCGGAAAAAATTTGAATTTTTTTGGATAAAATATAATAAATAATAATGAAAAAATTCCTAATCCTAATGTCTGAAAATTTATATTCGCAAAATTTGATATATACAATTTCCATTGAGGAAGAAAACTACTTGGAATATTTGTTAGACCAAGCCCAAAAAAATCATTTATTTGGGTTGAAAATAATACGATAGCAATACCGCTTGTAAAGCCGATAATTAATGGATCTGGAATATATTTTAAAACACTTCCAAATTTTAAAAACCCCATAACTATTAATATAACACCTGCCATAGCTGTAGCTACAATGAGTCCATCTACACCAAATTTTTGAACGATACCGTATACAATAACAACAAAAGCACCTGTAGGTCCGCCAATCTGTACTCTGCTTCCACCAAATATAGATACTAGAAGACCTGCTATTACCCCTGTTATAAGACCTTTTTCAAGACTTACACCTGATGCTATTGCTAAAGCAATAGATAATGGGATTGATATGAAAGATACTATAAGTCCAACAAGAATTTCTTTTGTTATATTATGAAAAGTAAATTCTTCAGGTCTGTTTTTTAATAGTGTAAATAATTTTGGTCTAAACATTTTTCTATGATCCTTTTTATTCTAAATATCTTAATTTTATAAAATTTTATATATGTTCAAAAACAATAAACCTGATAATAAAAAAAACCCCCATACAATATAAGAGGCTTTTTTATTATCAAGTCTGATTTTAGTATAGAATAAAGAAATTATAATGTCAATAATTAGTTTGACTAGCTTTTGTTCATTTGATAAAATATACAAAGTGAAAAGTTTTAATTGTAATTATTTATGCAAAATATAACATCAAATACTAGAATTATTCCTATTTTTGGAAATCCTATCAAACATTCATTATCACCAATAATGCAAAATGCTTGGTTAATAGAAAACAAATTAGATTTTATCTATTTAGCATTTGAGATAAAAACGAAAGATTTAGGACAAGCAGTACAATCAATTAAAATTTTAAATATGGTTGGTGCAAATATAACTGTACCACATAAAAATGATGTTATTAAATATCTGGATTCTGTTGATAAATCTGCAAAAATTATAGGCAGTGTTAATACAATCGTTAATAAAAAAGGTAAATTAATTGGTTATAACACCGATGGTAATGGTCTTATCTCTGATTTAAATTCAAAAAAAATAGAGTTAAAAAATAAAATAGTTCTTGTTGTTGGAGCAGGTGGGGCATCAAAAGCCGTATTATTTGCATTAAATAAATTAAAAGTTAAGAAAATATATTTAACTTCAAGAACATATACAACTGCTAAAAATATTTCTAAATTATATAGAAATATTAATCCAATAGAAATTAATAAAATTTCAGGTGATTTACTTCAACAAGTAGATTGTATTATAAATTCTTCAACATGTGGAATGAATTTAAATGATAAATTGCCATTTGAAATAAAAAAATATAAAAACAATATTATTTTGTATGATTTAATTTATAATAAATTAACACCATTTAAAAAATTTGCAGTCAAACATAATTTAAAATATTTTTCCGGTGAGGGAATGTTGATACATCAAGGATCTATTGCTTTTGAAATGTGGACAAACATAAAACCAAATACAAAAAAAACTTTGACATTACTTAAAAA
>Ga0172381_10002211_pt1 | contig 21809 bp, 28 predicted proteins | sample Leawel6488metaG_FD_119754 | JGI IMG/M metagenome (GOLD analysis project Ga0172381, IMG submission 119754) | Leachate microbial communities from a municipal landfill in Southern Ontario, Canada - Leachate well 64-88 metaG | ecosystem: Engineered > Solid waste > Landfill > Unclassified | place...
TGATGTGCAAATACGGCAAGAACGCGAAGGTATCAAATATATTAAAAGGGGGTGTGAATTAGATGGCAATAACGACTGAGCAACTGCAAGAAAGAGCAAACTATCTAGGCGGATCAGATGCGGCTGGTATTCTTGGATTATCTAAGTGGAAAACACCTTTGCAAATATTTATGTCAAAAGTGCATCCAAATCCTGATAATTCTGAAACCCGTATCGGAGGTAAAAGTGAGCCGGCATATTGGGGAAACAAATTGGAGGATGTCGTAGCAGAAACTTTTGCGGAAGAAGAAGGCAAAAAGGTTTATAGGGTCAATGAAACACTTATACATCCTCAATATGATTTTATCCGGGCGAATATTGATCGCAGAGTAGTTGGCGAAGATGCGATTTTGGAGTGTAAAACGTGTTCGGCGTATAAAGCGAAAGATTGGGAAGGCGAAGAGATCCCTGCCGAATATATTCTTCAAGTCATGCACTATCTTGCAGTTACCGGTAAGGACAAAGCATATTTAGCGGTTCTAATTGGAGGACAAAAATATATCTCAAAAGAAGTATTGCGCGATGAAGAACTTATAAAACAGATAGTAGACGCGGAAGTAACTTTCTGGAACGAGTTTATATTAAAAAAACAGCCTCCGATGGTAACTGGCGCGGATAGCGATAGCAGACTTCTTGATAGGTTATACCCAGAAGCGAATATTAATACATCGATAACCCTTTCAGATGATAGGGAAACAATGCTTGATAAACGGGAAGCCCTAGATCAAGAAATTAAAAAAAAGGAGTTTGAATTGAATGAGATTGAAAATCTCATCAAAGAGGAAATGAAAGACTCCGAATCTGCGCTTGCCGGGAAGTATTTATTGACTTGGAAGAATCAACATAAAATATCTTTGGACACAAAAGCATTAAAAGAAAAGCTTCCTGATATTTATTTGCAATTCCAAAAAGACAGTCAATATCGAGTATTCAGGGTGAAAGTTAAAAAGGAGGAAAAGTAAAATGGCAACAGTAGCAACAGTAAAAGGAAAGATTGTTCAATTATCGCCATTGCAGACGATAGAGCAATCACTTCAGAAATCAATGGGTGAGTTACATAAGGCTCTGCCAAAGAATATGGATCCAAAACGAGTGATCCGTATAGTTTTGACATTACTCAAAACTAATAACAAATTACAGTTATGTGAACCTATGTCGGTAACGGCGGCAGTATTCCAAATGGCGCAATTAGGGTTAGAACCCATTGATGGACAAGCTTATATCATACCGTACGGCGGAAAAGCTCAATTTCAAATCGGATATAAGGGATATGTATCATTATTTTATCGCCATGAAAAATCAATGTCATTGGATTGGGGCGTTGTTAGAGAAAATGACTTCTTTGATTTTGACAAGGGCAAGGGATATATCTCTCACAAACCTAATCTGCGACAGGATAGGGGCGATGTTTATGCCTATTGGGTAAAAGCAACTCTCCATAATGGCGCAGAAATGTTTGAAGTTATGAGTAAGACGGAAGTTGAAAAACATGGTAAGCGTCATAGCAAAACATATATGGCCGGCCCGTGGCAAACGGACTTCGATAGTATGGCGCTGAAAACCGTATTGATACAACTGATGAAACTATTACCAAAATCAGTTGAAATCCAACGTGCCATTGAAATGGATGAAACTATCAAAACGAAAGTGGATGAGGATATGTTATCGGTAAAAGATGAAACCGATTGGAACTCATCTCCTGAAGGCGCGATTGAAGTTACTCCTGAAAAACTACTTGAAGTAAAAGAAGATGCTTTACCACAAACTCAAATAGAAAAGGAAACTCCTAAACTATTTGCGACTGATTCACAGGGTAAAGCAATCGATAAAAAGACCGGAAAGCCTATATAACTGATTAAGTAGGGAGAGATAGTTATGAGATATCCTCCCTACTTCCGAAAAGGAGTGGTAAAAATGGATAATACAGAAATTGATAAGCAATCGATCATTAAAAACTTAAAATCTCAAACTCGTCCAGTTACCTACAAACAATTATCACAACAAGTGGGAATTGATTCTAGGTTATGCAGAGAACTTGTAGCAGAGATTGTAACCTCAGGGCGATGTCCCATCGTGTCATCTTCTGATCGTGCAAATGGTGGCTATTACATCGCCAAGGATCCCAGGGATGGCGCGGTTGTGCTAAAAGAAGGACTTCACAGAATCCAAAAGATGCAGCAGAGAATGACCGGCTTTAAAACCGCGTTATCAATATGGTTCGGGCCACAAGAAACACTGTTTGCAACTTCAAATTATTCAAAGGGTCGAGAAGTTTTGAAAGAAGCGCGCGCCTCTATGGAGTCTAAATAACATGGCAAGAGGTAGAGAAGGTCGGATGTTAAACCAAAATATTTCACGATCAATTAAGGTGGCTATGTTGTCACTTCAATCAAAACTTTTGTATACCTGGTTAATACCTTATGGAGATGATGAGGGTCGACTGGAAGGTGAGCCTCAACACATTAAATGGACAGTTACACCTCAAATGAATTGGTCTTTTGATTTAATATCAAAACTTCTACTGGAAATACATAATTCCGAGTTAATAATCTGGTATAAAGACAACTTAAAATATTATATACAGATCATGGATTGGGATGAAAATCAATATATACGATCTGACCGTTTTAGAAAGTCACAATTCCCAATTCCTCCCAAATGGCAACCATTGACGGACGACTGTCAACCATTGACGGCACAATATAAATTAAATAAAGTTAAATTAAATAAAGTTAATATAACAGCTAGTTTTGATTTTTCTAAAATCTGGGAAAGATACCCAAAGAAGCTAGGAAAGACAAAAGCAGAGAAATCATTCATAGCCACTGTTTTAACAGAAAAGGATTATTCCGACTTATCCACAGCCTTGCACAATTATTGTCAATATGTCAAAGACAATGCGATTGAAGATAAATATATTAAACACGGTTCCACTTGGTTTAATTGCTGGCGAGATTGGATTGACTATAAGCCAAAGACTCAAACCGCCATGCCACCAATATACAAAGCGCAAGATCATAGTGATTCTGTTCCCATGTCAAAAGAAGTAAAAGAAATGGTCGCGCAAATAGGGAGAAAGCTATGAACTTAGAAAATATTATTCCTCTAATATCCTGGCATTCATACTCAATAAACGTGAATCATCCCTTAATGATTTTGGGATCACCGGCAAACCTTCTTGTCTTATTTTTTTCAATAGGCGCCGGATTAAGTATTCAATTCCAAAAGCCTTTTATAATATTTAACTCAAAAAGATTTTTTATATCAATGATTCTTTGGTGGGTAATATTAGGCGCGATCTCGTTATTTTGTGCATGGTGGTGGCAATAATGAGATATATTTTTTATTTGGTTATTGGCATCTCTCTTTTTGCGATGGCTCTATTATCTCCTGCTAAATTTGATGGAGGTCTTTATGTTTCACATGCGAAACAGATTTATTCCGGAGAAATGCCTGTTCTTGCTGTATCTGGGACAAAGCCGAATCTAATTCCTTCGATAATCGCTATAAATTATCGAATATTTGGAGTTAATGGGTTTTCCGAGCAAATAGTGGCCCCGGCATTTTATCTACTGGCCTTAATTCTCCTTGTCGGAAATCTAAGGCTTAAAATCAGCGAGGAGAATGCCATAATAGCCGGTTTTCTGTTTTTAACCATGATCCTGCCTTTCTACCACGCGCGGAATGTTTATACGGATATGCCATTAGCGGTGTGCGTGATGATTGGTGGAATTTATTTGATGCGTTTCTGGGAAGAGAAAAAACATCAATTCCTGGCATATTCGATTATCGCAATGCTTTTAGCCTCTCAAATAAAAGCATCCGGGATGATTTTGATGTGGATATATCTACTTGTTATCGTCATAAGGGGGGCAATATGCAAATTGAATTCATACAGAAATTAATCCAAATGATCCAAGATTTTAACCCTAATTGGGGCCATAAGATTATGATTCCCTGTATTAATGCCCTTATTATTAAAGACTTTTTCCTGTTTGTTTTTTTAATATTAATACGGCTCTTTCTCTACTCGGATTTTCAATTTCTCTGGTATTTATTTTTTGCGACTCTAATTCTTTGCCGAAAAGAGATATATTCAACCGAACTCAAGTGGATGTATTTGTTTGTGAGCTTGGGAATGATACAGGTATTTTTTGTTATGGCCTCGGACACTTACTTCCCATTTTTGGTTGATGGAACCTGTATAAATCGATTTGTAATGCACATCTGTTTTATTGCTTTTTATGTCGTGGCGCTGGTTCTTGGGAATATAGATCAGCCTGACAGGAAGAAAAATATATGAAGTATTTAAAAAAATCTAAATTGAAACCTGTTAGAAAATTACATAAAGACGCTTGGAAGTTAATGAGTGAATATGTGAGGCGTAGAGACAAAGGTAGATGTATAACTTGTCCTAAAGTGGATCATTGGAAGAATATGCATGCTGGTCATTTTGTGCATAAGGATTGCATGGATTTTAATTATGAAAATATTAATTGTCAATGTCCGCAATGTAATAAATGGGGGCATGGGAAATTAGGTATTTACGCCATAAATTTGGATTATAAGTATTATCCGGGTAAAGCAGAAGAATTAATCATTTTGGGTAACAAAATTAAGCAATTTAAAAGAAATGAGCTTGAAGATATTATTTTTGAGTTAAAACTAAAATTGGAGGGAATCCGATGAACTTAAAATATTGCGATGGTAAAAAGCCGAAAGAATTGTGCCGATGTGGAAGATTAATCAAGTGGAAGTATGCCTTCTGCCCCGTATGCAAAATAAAACAGGAGCGAAAGAATAAGAGGTTGTTGGAGTCTAAGAGATTGAAGGTGTCGGATGCGATGTTACATGATTGATATTAAAGGGGGAAAGAAATGAAAGAAATTAAAAAATATATTAACGAGATTACAGGGAGGATGTTTAATTCTATAAAAGAGGCACTCAAGGCAGAGGAAAAATCACGAGAGATTAAAGAACTTTTTTCTTTTTGGGAAAATGTTCCAAAGGATAATGATTGTGAATTTGCTAACGGATTGTGGTGTTATCAAAGAACTAATGAGGATTATTTTAGATTAAAAATCTCTTTAGTAAAGGCTATAAAAAAACATGAACCGTGGATTGCCAAACAATACGATGATCCGAAAATCGGCGGATTAAATGAAGCCCACGCAGGGAGTTATATGATCGGAAGATATTTAGATGATGGAGATTCTGAATTATATTATTATCATTATCTTATTGACAGAATTTGTCCAATTTGTCTTAGAGAGTGGGGACAGCCATATTATGCAATGCATTGTAGCCATGATAAAAAATCGAAACAAATAAGGGAGCAAAAAAATGACAAATAGTTTTAAAGTATTTATAGAAAAACCATATTATACAGATATTGTCCAAATATGGTTTGTAAGATATGAGGGTGACAAAGTGTTGGTGGCAAAACCAGTTAAGTTAGAATTTGAAGAACAAAAGGAGGGGGATCGTCGTGAAAATCCAACGCTTGAAATTGGTAGATGGCATTCACAAGCATTCCTTGAGGCGTTAAAATCTGCCGTTGAAGGAAAATCGGTTATGACCTGTGAAGGTGAATTGATAGCTACAAAAAAACATCTTGAAGATATGCGAACTTTGGTATTTGAGGAATTGAAACATGAATTGGAGTCAAGCAAATGACTAAGTATTGGAAATGTTTGAATGACGGTCTGAAATCTAATTATGATAAAAGCCAATGGGAAATTGGAGTATGGAGAAAAACGGAGTGTAAAGAATTGTGTCACGGATTTAATGCCTCTCCGAGAATATATGATGCCATGCAATATGTTTATCCAGACAATCTTGCAGTTGTTGAAATACGGGGAAAGAAGTATGAGGATAATAATAAAATAACTTGCTCGGAAATGAAAATTGTTAAAGCATGGAAATGGGAAAAGAAGGATAGTGTAGCCCTATCTATTTTTTGTGCAGAGTTATGTATAGAAAACTTTGAAAAAGTATTTCCAAATGATGATAGACCAAGAAAGGCGATTGAAGCCGCTAAGAAGTGGCTAAAAAATCCTACAAAAGAAAACGAGAGTGCGGCGAGTGCGGCAGAGAGTGCGGCGAGTGCGGCAAAGAATGCGGCGTGGAGTATGGCGGCGAGTGCGGCAAAGAATGCGGCGTGGAATGCGGCGATCAAAAAGGTTGAATCAAAAATAGAGAAATGGCTACAAGCAAGGGTAAAAACTCTAAAGGAGATAAAATGACAAAAAAGAAAACGACTAAGCAAAAGGTTGCGGGGTATGTGGTGGAGATTAGTAATTACAAAATTTTCCAAAATCTACGCACTAGTGGAGGTTAAATGAAATGGAACTAGAAAAACAAGTTTGTAGTTTGGATTTAGCGAAGAAACTGAAAGAGTTGGGGGTTAAGCAGGAGAGTTTATTTTATCATTGGCAATTTGTGAATGAAGATACAGGAAGGAACATATACGCAGGGATTTCCGAGTGGAAAAGAGAAAGAAAAATAAATGGAGCTTATTGGGTAAATATTGCTTCCGCCTTCACCGTCGCCGAGTTGGGGGAATGGTTGCCGGAAAATATATTAGATAAAGGAACAATTGTTTATTATAAAGATGGTGAGCAGTGGTATGTAGAGACAAACCCAGTTTCAAATGTGGGATTATGGGAAGACACCGAAGCCAACGCTCGTGCCATAACGCTGATATATCTCATTGAGAATAAATTGGTGGAGGTGGAGAGATGAAAAAAATAGAAAAGACTGTTTGGCGGGAATATATTTTAGGGTTGGAAACAGAAATTGTGTTTTGGACAGATGAAGGGAAGAGAACGATGACTGAAATCTATCCGCAGGGAGGAATTTGGAATTCTTATGTTGTCGTAAGGGTTAAAAACCTACCAAATGATTTTACCAAATTGCTTGCCCCATGCTCAGTAGATGAGCGAGGGTGGGTTCGTGCGGATTATTATTCAGCTGGCATTAATAACTATTTTGATTTTCATTGGGGCATAACCTATTACGAAAAGTTGTTTGATAACATGGGGCAACTTACAGGTGTAAAAATAGGATGCGATTATAACCATTTACATGATGATGAAATGAGTTATCGGGTTGAAGATATTCGGAATGATCTAAAACGGTGTGTAGAAAAATTTGTCGAGTGTTTCCCTAACTATAGGACTTGGTGTCATGGGAATGGAAAGTATTATCCGTTAAGCGAGATGGAAGAGAAAAACGGGTATTTTTATAGCAAGGAATATGTCAACAAGGAGGTATCACAATGAGCCGAGATAAGTTGAGAGAGGAGATTGTTAATGAAATCGAAAAGTATTACTCGCCCGCATTTGGCGATAGACATGATGATATTCAGAATATAGCCGACGCCATCCTCTCCAAATTCGACGCTGTGATTGAGGAGATTTTGCCTAAAAAAGAAAAATTTACTAGAAAAAATCATTTTGAGGACTCCCACTATTTATATAAGACAGGGAGGAACGATTTTCGTTCCCAAATAAAAAAGAACTGGGAGGAGAGGAAGAAATGAGTGAACTGGGCAAACCAGTAAAGGAGGAAAAGCAAATGGAGAATAGGTGTGAAGGGTGTAGATGGTTTCGTAAAAATGATGCTCCTGCTTCGGATTGGTGTAACTATAATCCCGAAATTGTTTACAAAGGGGAAAGTTCTTATGCTTGTAGTAAATTTGAACCCAAAGAAAGTCCAGCAAGTAATATAAAACTTGTGTATTGCAGTAAGTGTTCTTGTCCTATAGAAGTTACTGGAGATTTTGCTGGTAGTATGATTTGTGAGAGTTGTCTTAATCCAAAATCTACTCCACGACCTAGTTTGCCTGAAAAGTGGGATACAAAGTATGCATCAGGATTTGATGATGTTTGGAAAAGATTAAATCAACTCATCATAAAAACAATATTTGAGGACACAATGATGAAAGAAATGATGCGACAGTTGCTTGCTCCAAATCCATTATTGAAGCTTATTAAGAATGATTTCAAAGATACTCGATCCCCCATTAAAAAAAGGATTGATCGAATTAGATATAAAATTAAAGGTTGGTTTTATGATTTTAGGATTTCGCTATGTAGATTTATTATGTGGGATAAATATTTTGGAGAGGAGGAATAAAAAATGAAAGATCATCAATTGAGAAGAGCGTTTGAGAAATTAAAGTGGAAGTTAGATAAAATCGAAGAGGCCACGACTGAAGTTTGTACTTATTGCAAAAAGCTTGTGCCTAAGGGGAAAAGATGGGAAACGGGGGAAGAAATTAAGCCACAATTCCCATATTTAACGAGCATTAGAGAAGAACCTTGTTACGCATGCGAGCAATGTTTAAAAGAATTTGAAAGAAAGGGTGTTGCGGCACGGAAAGGGTTCAATAATAAGTGGAGTGAAGAAAATAAAGAGAATATAGAATTAAAAAATCGTTCACAAAATAAGGAGTGATTGATTAAGGAATGATTCGTATTACACTCGAAGAGGCAGCGTATGAGGCCTATACTGATCTCGGAAACGATATTCTAGATCAGCTCGATATGGAGGCTAGAGATATCATCCAGCGCATTTTAGGTATCTTTCCATATCGGCCTCATACCATGTTTGAACTCGGCCGCGTCCTCGGAATCCCCAGATCAACTGCTCATTATCGTTCACAAATTGCTATGAAAAAGCTTAAGGATCTCCATAAACTGCATAAAGGGTAATCAAATAAAAGTTGGACGCCGGAACCCTTCATAACGCCTTCTTGTCCAACTATTCCAAAAATAGTTAAAATCGCTGTCTTCCTAGATACATAAGACTTTCAGATTTTAAGACCCTCCAAAATACCCCAAAATACTTGGACGGACGCACCTCATATCGGTTATATATAGGGGCAGGTAAAGGTCAAGATCATCAAGCAATAAATTATTTATTTACCGAATAGGTCTTTTAGAAATTTATCTGCTCCCTACCAAATTTATTATTGGGAGGTATGAAATGGATCACTTTATCGCAATCGCAATTTCCGTTATCTTTCGTAAAAATCAATTTAATACCTCTCCCGTTTTCACCGATGGTCTATTCCACAACAAATACGCATTCAAGTTACTTAACGTCAATTTGGGGTTGAATTAAGATGGCGAAAAAAAGAAAGGTTGGCCGGCCTACACGTTACAAGGCTATTTATGCCAAACAGTTAATCGATTTCTTTGATATTGATCCTGTCAATTGGAAAGACATAACAATTACCTACAAAGATGGCACTACAAAAGATGTTTCCGAAGAAGAAGCAAATACTCTTCCTCTCTTCTCAAAATTTGAAAAGAAGATAGGAATTTCTCATCAATGCTTAAACGAATGGAAAAATAAATACAAAGAATTTGGTGACGCATATAGGGAGGCTAAACGGTTACAAATGGAATTTATACAAGTCAATGGCCTTCGTGGAAATTATAATGCTACATTTGCAATCTTTACTATGAAGAATGTTTCAAGATGGCAAGATGAAAATTCTCTAAATTGGGTGGATAAAACAGAAGTTACCGGCAAGGATGGAAAAGAACTTCCAACCATGCACTTTTATATCCCGGAGAGAACAACAGTATGACGACAGCGTTATTAGAAAAACCTATTACGCGAACATGGAAACCAAACTCTAAGGCACAAGAAGCGTTCTTCCAAAGCAATGCAGATGAGGTGCTTTATGGCGGAGCTGCCGGCGGAGGTAAAAGCGAAGCTTTAATTACTGAGGCTCTTCGTGATACTGGGCAAGAAAATTATCATGCCTTGTTATTAAGACGAACAATCCCAGAATTGAAAAGAACATTGATCCCCAAAGCACACGAAATGCTTGCAGGAACTCGCGCTCATTGGAATGGAATAGATCGCAAATATGTATTTCCAAATAGATCTACGATTGAATTTGGTCATCTGCAATATGAACACGATGTACACCAATATGACAGTGCCGAATATGACTTAATTGGATTTGACGAGCTAACAATGTTTACCGAATTTCAATACATGTTTATGCGATCAAGGAATCGTGGAAAGAACCCAAAGATCTTTAGAAGAATACGATCTGGAAGTAACCCTGGTAGGTTGGGGCATGCTTGGGTAAAGAGACGTTTTCCTATATTGCGTCCTTATGAAATTGTAGATCATATTGATATTCTTCCAAATGGAAAGTCGGTAACAACCAAACTTCAATTCATACCGGCATTACCGACAGATAATCCTGATTTGATGAACAATGATCCTGGATATGTAGATCGTCTTGAAGGACTCCCGGAACCATACAGATCTGCCTTACGTTATGGGGACTGGAATATCAACGTGGGAACCTTTTTTGAGGAATGGAGAGATGCACTTCACAATACACGCAACTATCCTGATTTAAAGGATGCCACAATCTTTCTTTCTATGGATTGGGGATTTGATGCTCCATGTTCTATACACTGGCATGCGCTTTGGAATATGGGAGATTTCAATCGTGTTATTACTTTCCGAGAGATTTATGGCTCAGGTAAAATCGCCTCAGAAAGAGCTGCACAAATAAAAGAGCTAGAACAAGAACAAATCTCATATCGTATAGCTGATCCTTCTGCCTTTAATAAAGTTGCTGGTCATCCAAGTGTTATTACGGAAATGGAAAAATCTGGTATAAAAAGATGGAATCCCGGCAACAATGATCGTGTTAATGGCTGGATGGTTTTAAAAGAATGGTTGGCAATAGCTCCTGATGGCCTTCCGTATTGGATGGTTTATGGCCCGGGTTGTCCAAATCTTGTAAGAACATTGCCAGAACAGGTAAAAAGTGAATACAACCCAGAAGATGTAGACACTGACGGCGAAGATCATTGCGCGGACGAAAGTAGATATTTCTTTATGTCTGTCCCTCGACCAAAAAAGCTCCCTCCAGTAAAACCTGTATTACAAGAATTATCTGTTGAAAATATAAGACTTAACGCCGATTACAAAGCTGGTATTCGTCATCGCGGGAGGGTAAAAGAATATGCCAATTTTAAGTGAAATAGCAACCAAAGTCGCTGATTGGGCGTTTGGAGAAAAGCCAAAAGTTGAACCTACTGAAATAAAACTTAAAGATGATGAAATGAAGAAATATCAGAACTTGATTAAATTGGCGGATAAGAAACACAAAGACGATGTCGAGCCAAATGCCAAGAGATTTTTGAATAGACTCAAACAGAAATTCTCCACTGCAACTGATGATGAAATCCAAGTTGTTTTTAATTATTACAAATCAAATCTATCGAGAATTATTCCTTCACTTGTGCCAAAAGAGATAAAGGCAAATATTAAACCAGTTCAAGGTAAAGACCAGATTAATATCGATGGCAAGGTATTTGATAATCGCAGAGCCGCAATAATCTTAAATAATAAACTAGACAAGATTTATCAGGATAGAGATTTTAAATATACCATTCGATCTGCTACTCATGACTTATTCCTTGCTAATTTGGCAACGATAGTGGTTGGTTATGATGCCGATATAGAAACCAAAAAAGTAGTTGATCCCGCAATGCAAGCCATCTTGGATGCTAAAACAGCCAATGGCGAAACCATTCCAAATGAAACAGCTACATCCGAAACTCAAGTATCGGGAATCAATAAAATGCCTAAGTTATCTATCAAACGTGAGAGTTGGAAGAATATCAGACTTGATCCCAAAGCTACTGATTATTTCTTTGCCAATAAACGCTATGAAACTAGGATTGTGAGGATGCCACTTGATGAAGCAAAAGAACTCTATGGGGACATTGAAGAAACGGAAATTGATGAGGACAACAAAGATGAATTTTCTAAAATGGATGAGGCTAAAATGGCAGTTCTTTATGAGTTTTATGAATATACCGGGGAGAAAGTAAGACGCTTAACTTTTCTTGGTAAAGGAACAAAACTTATTAAAGATGTTGAACTTTCTCACGATCCTCTAGCTTCATGTAAACTTAATTTCTTACCGGATGAAGTCTATCCTCCATCTGATATGACTTATTACGAAAGCCAAGTTGATGAGGCTAATTTCTATCGTACAGTCAAACTCAACCAGATAAGTAGAGGCGCTGCACGAAAAGTATTATCCGAAGAAGGGGTAATCGATACTGACGATGAAGATAAGCTCATGTCGAATAAGGACATGGAACTTATCACGGTAAAATCTAAATCGGGTAGAACTCTTGATAGTGCAGTAAAGATTTTAGAAGTTGGCAATATTAATTCCGATTTATACAATAACCAGCAATCAATCTCTCAAGATATTCAAGAACTCTCAAATGTTTCAGCTACAAGACTTGGTCAAGTTCCAAATGCTCCAGCCACGAATGCAACACTGGCTAATAATGCCTATGAGTCGGGCATGGCGGAGAAGGCCGATATTTTAAAAGACTGGATTATACAAATTACTGAACGAGTTATTGCAGTACTTAAGGAAATATCGATTGAAAAAGAAGATTTATTTATTGAACACCCAGATGGCACAATTGAAACAATACCCTGGAGTAGTGAGGATATTAAGTTTGCGGATGTTGTTGTTGATATTGATATTACCGCGGATGAACCAAGCGACCAGAAACTAGCACGATTGCAAAGTTATATCAACTTCATCACTCAACCTCAAATATCAAGCGCGTTAGGATCCGATGGTTACAAGATACAGATGATCGAATTTATTAAGGAAATGGGGAAATATTTCATCCCCGATAAGAATTTTGATAAGTTTATCGTCAAATCAGACCAGATGATGACACCAGATAGAGAAAACATTTTGATGATGGCAGGGCAACCAGTTCAGCCGCAACCACAAGAAAACTTCAAAGAACATTTGGAAGCACATCAAGGATTCTTGCAGTTGCCTATTCTTGCACAGATGCCGGAAGTTATACCGGCTATTCAAACTCATATCGCACAAACACAAGTATTAATGCAAGAACAAGAACAGTTGAAGAAGGCGGCAGTACCTCCAACCCAAAAAGAAGGGCCAATAGCGGCCCAAGCGAGGCAAATAAGTGGGTAAATCAATAGATAACACAGTAGTTATGCGTAAGTGGGAGATAGCCATTTATCGGGTTTATGATCGGATAATCGATACTCTGGGCGACCTCTTATATCGCCCTAGAGGGGTATACAAGCGTATACAAGAGGCTTTTATGCGTAACTTTGAATATTATCTCTCGTCTGATGGAAAAATCAAAATAAGGCGATCTACGGGTTCTCAGGGAATATATGCCTATATTAATAAAAAACTAGTGAAGATTGCTCAAGGCACAACGGTTGTAATTGATGACATGAGCCTAATTGGCTGGAAAGAATGTGATTCGGGTAAGTTTGATGAGGATCTGGGCGTTCCGGTTGAAAGTAAACAGCATTATAAACAACTTATGAAAGAAAAAGGTTTGGTTCCTTTAGAACCAAGTAAATATTGTGGCAGTTCAGAATATCGAAGAAAGAAACTAGCAGAATTTAAGACAGCAAAAATAATGCCAACGGTAGAGCGAAAGTTTGCCGAAGCATATAGCAGATATGGGAACGGAATAAATGACAATTGAAAAATCAGGTTTGGGATACAAGATACGATCAGAATCAAAAGGGACACTTTATCCTAAACTTTATGCAACGCTGGCCGCTGCGAAAAAGCGTTTGGCGCAACTGATGATGTTCAAACATATGAAGGCTTCAAAGTAGAAGCGAGTTCTTTGATAACTAAATAGTTTATTTGTAGAAAATAAAGGTTTTCTGGCCTTCCACAAAGACCAGATATCGGAGTAGCTACCGATATAAATCAGCAAAGCCTTGCAAGGCGGCGATTGTGTATCACGAGATTTCTAATCTTGGATTGATACATGATTGGCCGCCTTTTTGCTGTTATAGCCCTCGCCAAGCCATAAGGACAGCGAGATTTTATAGCGCCAAGGACTGAAAAGTAACAGCGCAAAAGGAGAAAGAAAATGCCAGAAACGACAAATGCGATCAGTGGAGAATCAGGAGCCGGTGATGCGGAATTTCCCAAGGGTGATGAGGGAACAAATACCCCGGATAACGGGCAAGTAATTGATCCAGCAAAACCACAGGAAGAATCAGTAATACCGGGAACTCAAGACGATCCAAGTCAAACGATCAGAGAGGAAATAGTTAAGCGTTTTGGAGAAGGTAAATCGGATCAAGAATATTTGAATGCAGCTTGGGAATCTTATCGAAACGGGGAAAAGATTTTTGGTCAAACGGAAAATAAGGTTAAAGAGTTGGAAGGATTGGTTAATCAGTTTGGAGGAGTAGATGCTTTAAAACAAGCATTAATAACTCCAGCTACTCCAACGACTCCTGAAAATAAGTTACCAGACAGAATCCAAAAACTTGTTGATGACGGTTATCTTGATCCAAAAGATCCCAAGGACGCTTTGATTATTGACCAGGAAATCAGATTAGAACAGAGCAACCAGGCGATAGGGCGCTCAACCCAGGAAAAAGCGATTCAGTCTTTTGATTCTGGGTTAAAAAGTATCGCAGCAAAATATGAACATGCTGATGTAGATGCGATTCGAGAACTTGGGCTTAAGGGAGCGTTTATGAATATGACTGATAGCCAAATGTGGGCCGCAATAGATCAAATGGCCAGTAAGCAACACTCCAAAATAGTTGGGTTGGTTGATACAAAAACACAGGAAAAACTCGATGCGTTGAAAAAACTCAACGAGAAAAAGAATCTTGAAAGTCAACCCGGTGGAGGAAAGCCAACAAAACAAACAGCTCAACAAGCTTTTGAATCGTCCTACTCACAGCATTTCAAAGAATAAATAAGGAGATGAGTTAAAAATGCCAGCAACAAGTGAAACAAGATCATGGGATGCGATAACGACCTCAACACTCGAAGCGAGTATGGGGACTATGCGCGACAACATCATCAAGGGTAATCCAATGCTTGCCTATATGGAATCAAAAGGCAGGATATTGTTACTCGATGGTGGGTTAAGAATTAAGGCCGATTTGATGTACGGAAAAAACTCAACAGTTAAAGCTCAAGGAGCTTATGATCTGTTGGATACTCTTCCACAGGAAGGAATTACAGCAGCGTTTTTTGATTGGAAAACAGTCAATGGAACTCTTGTAATATCCAGGAAAGAACGCAGACAGAACAGTGGCAAAGCCGCCATGTTCAATTTGATTGATGCCAAACGTCAGCAACTTGAGATGTCATTCCGCGAAGAAGTATCCCGACAACTCATACTTGGCGATGGATCAGATGTCGGCGATTTAGAGATTGAAGGACTAGCCTTGGCAGTTGAAGTCGCAGCTACTTCAGCTTACGGCGGAATAACCCCAACAGGAACAAGCGCTTGGTGGAAGAATGGAACAGAAGCAACTGCTTATTCATTTGCTGCCAATGGTCTTGACTTAATCAGACCTCTACGAAGAGTCGCTTCTCGTTCGGATATTTTCTCCGCGACTGATTTAATCCTTTGTGATGGAACTCTCTACGATGCCTTCGAAGCTGAACACGTTCTACATTTGCAGTTTGCCGTGAGTGGTAAACAGAACAAATCGATGTTCGACTTGGGTATCGAGAATTTCACCTATAAAGGTGCAACTGTAATGGAAGATCCACAGTTGGATTCTACGGGATATATCTATGGGTTGAATACGGAGTTCATTAAGTTCGCTGTCGATAAAGAAAGCAACTTCGTGATACTTCCAGCAGTAACCCCATCTGACCAACTTGCAACTGTCGCCCCTATGACATTGATGGCAAACATTGCTACCAACAACAGAAGGAAACAGTGGGTAAAATCAGGCGGATCGGCATAAGGAGTAAAAAAATGAAAAAACTCTTTGTGATTTTATTGGTTTTTTGTTTTGGCTTAGCAGTCGTATCGTCATGCGTATTTGGAGCTTTTAGTTCAGCCATTTCAGGTAAAACCATGTTAGGGATAAATTATATGACGTGGGGAACTTTTACAGGGATCACAGCTGAAACAGGAAGTATTACATCTGGTTTAACAACTATTAGGGCCTTTGGAGTAAATGTTAATACCGGAGAAGCTTTTGCGGCTGATGGATCGTCAGAAGTATTTGCAACTGCGCAAAGAGGAACTCTGCAATTAAAATCAGCAGATACCACTGCACGCGGCGGAACATGGTTTGTAATCGGAAGATAAAAAAAAAGGAGATGAGATGAAATGGATGCAACAATAGTTTCAACACAAGATTTGCAATGCGGCATGACAAAGAAGATGGAAGGGAAAGAATATGTCTATCTTAAAGTCGCGTCAGCTTGCACAAAGAATACTCCATATACCTGGTTTACTTGTGACACAAGCGGTAGACCAACGCAATCAGCGTTACAAGCGTCAGGCGTGATCTGTAAGGTTGTAGTAGCCACAGAAACGCTAACAGCTGCCGGGTATTCATGGTTTCAATTTAAAGGTGTTGTCAATGACATGATAACTCCAAACATAACTTCAGTATCGTTACAGACATTGAAGTTAGCATCGTCAGCCGTTGCCGCAGGTGGAGCGACAACGATCACGGCAGACGATTTTGCTATCTGCTATGCAAACGCAGGAGCAGGAACAACTCAAGACGTATATCTCTTAGGCAGAGAAATTACGCCAAGTTAATAATAAGGAGGTGGGTTAATTGGATCAGACAATAGTATCTTCACAAGCTTTACAGTGTGGGATGAAGAAGAAACAAGAGGGCAAAACGTATATATATTTATATAGCGCAGCTGCTCGAACCATTAACACCCCTTATTGGCATTCCACGCTTAATGCAAGTGGTATCCCTACCGCAGAAGCTATAACACTCGGTGCAAAAGATTGCATCGGATATGTTGTGGTTGCTACGGAAACAAATACCAGCGCAGGGTATCAGTGGTTTGTCTTGAAGGGCGCAGTTGATGATGTTGTTATGGACACTGGATCATATGTCGCTCTTGATATGATCGGATTGTATGACTCTGCTTGTACTCCAAGCACAGCGACAACCGTTACCGCAGATGATTTTGCGGTGTCATTGGAAACTGCAAGTACAACGACTCCAAATGTGTATTTGCTGGGGCGAGAGATTATAGCCGGTGGTGCGTAAATAGATTTATAGGGGCAGGGTCATTCCTTGCCCCTGTTTCTTAAAGGAGATGAAAAAATGAGAGAGTTAATGTACATAATTCAACACGGAAGAACGAGAAAGGCTTGGATTGATCCCAAAGATATTCATACGGCATCGGATGTTCCTTTTGTCCCTCCGGTATATCCAACCGATGAATCAAAAATTGCGAGAGAAGAAAGACTTATAGCAAAAGAAAAAATGTTAAAAGAAAACGAATTAAAACAACAGCATAACGATTGGAATGTGAAAGAAGAGGTTAAACCCCTTTCACAAGTAGAAACAAAAGTTGAACCCACAAAAGAAATATCAAAACCTAAAAAGAAAGGGAAGGGTAAGAAATGAAAACATCAAGAATTGATATAGATAAAGCAAATGCTACTGGATTATCGCTTGGAGATTCTATTTCTATTACTCAAATAGGAACAATCAAATCTCTTGAAACTTATGATATGTGTTGTGGCCCAACTGTTGCAGATGAAAAGAAAGCAAAAAAAGAGTCTCCAAAAGTTACGCTTACTCTTGAAGTTGCTAAAACTGAAATCGATAAAACTTCAACAAAAAAGACACCAAAACAAGCATTTGATAAAGCATTTGAAGAATCAGGAAAACAGAAGGCAGATAAAGGGGAAGAATAATGCAATGGAATTTTGGCGCGATAATTGATTATATTGCCGACTTAATTGCTCCGGGTGTGCCGCTAAGTGAAGCCCATACAACACTTGTTAAAAATCTTATCAACGTGTCGGCGAGCAATATTGCTATTACGTTTCCGATTAATGAGTTGAAACTTCCCGATCATTGCGTAAGAACAGTTGATGATTATGCGGTTGGAACGGTTACAGCTACAAGTGGAAGCGCGACAGTAACAGGAAGTGCTACTACCGCATGGACTTATAAGATGATCGGCAGAAAGATTTCGATTGATGGGGAACGAATATATTATACGGTTGTTGATGTTTCGGCAGTAAATACGCTTGTTATCGATCGAGTTTATAACGGAACCGGTGGAGCAGGTCTTTCTTATAATATTTTTGAGAACTCTTATGATTTACCGGAAGAGATAGGCGCAACAGGTTGGATTAAAGGGGTATTTGATCCTTCCCGTAACTATTGGGAAATAGGGGAAGAATCATGGGATTGGATAGATCATCAAGATCCATCATTGCAAATAACGGGACAAGTTGAAAAGTATGCTTTGATTGGAAATAAAATAATTCGTGAACCATTTGGCACAACAAATTATGCCGCGGATGCTTTAACTACTACCACAACTGTTATTAAATCAACACTCAAATCAAGTGAGGATGATTATTATAACGGCTGGACTTTGATAAATATTACAAGAGGAAAGACTTCCAAAATAATTGATTATGTGGGATCAACCCATACATTAACGCTTGAAGAAGCGATTGCAGATCAAACTGCGGGTGATTCTTTTTATATTCTCAAACAGGCGCCACAAATAACTTTCTATCGCAGACCATCCACAGTCAAAGATTATATTGTCAAAGGATATAAGGCTGTACCAAAACTTCTCAATCTTTATGATATCCCAATTATAAGTGAGGACTTTTTGGATTTAATCGCGGCACAGGTATTAACTATTTATTATGGCAAAGATCCTTTATCCGTAATTTGGGCTGCGGCGGCAAAAGAATCGCTTGAGATGTTACAAAGTAAATATTCAAGAAAAACTGATTCTCGACAAAGGGAGGGAATGTACAAGAAAACAGGCAGAATGATTTCGTTCAAAATTCAAGAATAAGGGGGAAAATATGATGAAAAGATTTTTAGTTTTGTGTTTCGTGTTAATGATAGCGGGGATATCTTATGGATTTAATTTTAATGCTACGCCGCCTTCCAAGTCAACGATTGTGAGGACGACATTGACTACTGCGGAAACGGTGTATCCCGTAACTTTTACGGCTGGCGACGTTGTCCTTTACAGCCTTCACGCGTCAGAAGAGGTAAGGCGATATTTGACCGGATCTTCAACAGAGGTAGAGTACATTACCATTCCGGCTAATACTATTTATCAATCTCAAAATTATATAAAGATTGCAAAAAATACGAGTTGGTATTTTAGATCGGCAGTATCCAACGAAGCGGTGGAGATTCTATATTACTATTTTTAATAAAGGGGTAAGAAAATAAAATTATGCAAGGTTTGACACTACTTGGCGTTTTGATTGTAATTCTGGCGAATGTATTTCTTGCGCCGGGTGCATTCGATGATGTCCGCATTGGATGGGGTGGTATTGATAGAATAAATCAAACTCATCTTATGGATGTAACGAGTTTGTATACTTGTGATAATTATGTTCTTGACTCAAAGGATGAAGAAAGTCCTAAATATTCTGTTATCTCTGTAAGGCCAGATAAAACCAATTATGCAAATGCTACCGGATATTCAGTCAGAGGATTGTTTGATTATACGACAAGTGGTGGAGATAATCTTATTCTCATGGCTGATAAAAATACTATTTATAGATCGTCAGGAACAACCTGGACAACACTCGAAACAGGATTTTATGATGGGCCGTGGGAAGGTGCGCTATATTCACTTCCAAATATTGATCGCTTTTATTTGTGTAACGGATTAGATTCTAATAAGAAATTCTTTTCGGGTCAAACCAAACTGTTCAATATGCAGAATCAGGATAATGAAACATTAACTGGTGGTACTGTATGGTTTACAAATGGTTCTTTGACTGCCACAGGCGATTCAACGGCTATAAGCGCGATAACTGCCGGCCAATATGTCAAATCCGCCACAACAGCAGATGATAGCCAATGGGTTGAGGTTGTAACGCTTGAAGGGACGACTGCTACATTTTCAACCAAATATCTTGGAACAACGGGATCGTCAACACTTTGTGTAAGAAGTAACGATATTGCAAACTCAAGACACATTCTCGAATATGAAGGACATCTTGTAACCGCTTATACGAGCAAGGAAATAAGCGTTGCTATTTCAAATACTCCTACTGGAGAATATTGGAATACGGGGATGGCATATGGAGTGGCTCAAAGTTTTGAAGCAACTACAAACCAAATGAATGTTTTGAGATTGGAAATTTATCAACTTACTACTACAAAAGTTGGTGGAAATATTATTTTAAAAATAAAAGATTCGCTTTCGTCTAGTTCATATCTTTCAAGTATTACATATCCCGTAGCTTCTTTGCCGGAAGCTTCTGGGACTGTTTTAACGGATTTTAACTTTGGCCCCGTACCATTAACTGTTGGTCAGACATATTATTTTACAATCGAGAGAGAAAATGCTTCTGCTGGATATTTTCAGTTAGCTGGGGGTTCGGCGGTAACCGGCAGTACATCTTGGACGTATAATCCTACGGGATTTGATTCAAACTGGAATGTTGGATTAACCACGATTGAAGTTGCGCCACTATGCAAAGTTGATGGTAGTTTTCCAAATGATAACTTTGGGTTTACAACAGGAGCATATATAGATCAAGCAAATCCTGCGACTGAATATTTTTCGCTTGATCCAATCTTTTTAAACACAAAAGTATATACGGGAGTATTTTCTGGAAATCTAAGAAAGACTACGGCACATTTTTATCTTGAATATGGCGGTATTTCTACCGAAGCATCAAATTGGGATAATATTAAATTTCAAATATATAAGACAAGTAACACGGCTGGAGAAGTTAAATTATATAAAAAATTATCGGGTGGATTATATCCTTGGGATAAGACTGTTGCGCCTTGGAGCATAGATGGTTGTGGTAGTCCTGAAACAGATTATACGGTTACTAATGCTGTATCAAATGCTAATGCTTCAACTGCGGAAGGGTGGCTAACTTTTGAAGTGACCGCCATAGCACAAACTTGGATTCCTGGTTTGGGCAATAATTATGGCATTATGATTTCTTCTGAAACATCTACCGGGCATACATTCCATGCAGATGGCGCATCGGCAGAAGTACGACCAAGATGGATTTTAACTACGGCAACAGGGAAAAACGATCCTGGCCATGATATATATTTTGAGATAATCAAAGAAGCCGGACAACGATCTACTGTGAATTATTCCAAGAGATTCAAACCTGAAAACTTCCCACTTCTTAATACTTTTGATGTCCCTGGAACGATTATTGGATTAGCCAAGTCAGGTGGATATCTTATTATTGGAACTGAACGGCCCGATGCGCTTCACTTCTATAATGCGACTTATGATACTGATGATGGCGCCGGGATTAAAGATACTACGACAATTAATGGAATAACTTTTGGTGGAGGATCCCATTCAATAGCATACCTTCCTAAAGAAGATAGTTTTATATTTTATTCCGGCTTAGGTGTGTATATGCAGAAAGGATTACAGACAACTCTTTTATCGGGGAAGATAAGAGATGAGGCTAAAACATTCACCAATTACCGGGATCCTTTGGATTATTACAGTGGATTTGCAAATATGATGCCACAAGCCGCAATCGATCCAACCAAAGACACCTATATGCTTGCAGTTCCCAAAGATTTGAGCGTAAACAGTTATCTCTATAATTATAACTATGCAAATGATTCATGGACAAGATGGACAAGTTTATATCCAACTGCGATGATCTGTCGCCAAGAAAAAGGATATTCACCAACACTATATATGGGTAATACTTCGGGGCAAGTATCAA
>Ga0172381_10002213_pt1 | contig 21793 bp, 23 predicted proteins | sample Leawel6488metaG_FD_119754 | JGI IMG/M metagenome (GOLD analysis project Ga0172381, IMG submission 119754) | Leachate microbial communities from a municipal landfill in Southern Ontario, Canada - Leachate well 64-88 metaG | ecosystem: Engineered > Solid waste > Landfill > Unclassified | place...
GAGGCAATGGAATAAAAATAAAAAACATATGGCAAAAATAACACAAGTTATCGGGCCGGTGATAGACGTCGAATTCGAAGAAGGAAAAGTTCCCGCCTTATACACCGCTCTAATAGTTAAAGAGAAAAACCTTACCCTAGAAGTAGAGCAGGAGTTGGGTGAGGGGAAAGTAAGGTGTCTAGCAATGGGTCCGACAGAAGGTTTAAAAAGAGGAGACTTAGTTGAGGATACTGGTAGTCCAATCAAAGTTCCAGTAGGTAAAGATGCCTTAGGAAGGCTATTGAATGTTTTAGGAGAACCGATTGATAATGGTGCTCCAATTAAAGCTGAAAGAAGAGAATCGATTCATAAAAAGGGTCCAGAATTAAAGAATCAAAAATCAGAGATTGAAATATTGGAAACAGGAATTAAAGCGATTGATTTATTATGTCCATTACCCAAGGGAGGAAAAGTAGGATTATTTGGTGGAGCTGGAGTAGGTAAGACAGTTTTGATTCAAGAGTTGATTACCAATATTGCTAAATTTCACAACGGTTATTCAATTTTTGCTGGTATTGGAGAGAGATCAAGAGAAGGTAATGATATTTTCGGAGAAATGAAAGACGCGGGCACCCTTAAAAATACTTGTTTGGTATTTGGTCAGATGAACGAGACTCCCGGAGTAAGATTGAGAGTTCCTTTTACTGCTATGACCATTGCAGAGCACTTTAGAGATGTAGAAAAGAAGGATGTTCTATTGTTCATGGATAATATCTTCCGTTTCGTTCTAGCTGGTTCAGAGGTGTCAGCCTTATTAGGAAGAATTCCTTCTCAGACTGGATATCAACCAACATTAGCTTCTGAGGTAGGAGGATTGCAAGAAAGAATTACTTCAACTGAAGATGGTTCTATTACTTCAGTTCAAGCTATTTATGTTCCTGCTGATGATTTGACCGATCCTGCTATTGTTTCTACCTTCTCGCACCTTGATTCATCATTGGTATTATCTCGTGCAATCGCTTCATTAGGTATTTTCCCAGCCGTTGATCCTCTTGAATCAACATCATCATTATTGAATCCAAGAATTGTTGGAGAGAAACATTACAAGGTTGCTACTGAGGTAAGAAAGATTCTTCAGAGATACAAAGAACTTCAAGATATTATTGCTATTTTAGGAATTGAAGAATTGGCTGACGAAGACAAAATCGTGGTATCTCGTGCCAGAAAGATTCAGAAATATTTATCACAACCATTCTCTGTCGCAGAAGTTTTCTCAGGTATTCCTGGAGTATATGTTAAAATTGAGGAAACAATTGAAGGCTTTGAGAAAATTATTTCAGGAGAGCTGGATCATAAATCAGAAGAAGATTTTTACATGAAGGGAAATATTAATCAAGTTATTGCATGAAAGTAGAAATATTAACACCAGAAAAGAAAGTATTTGAAGGAGAAGTAGAGATATTAACCGTGCCAACGCGCTCTGGTAATATTTCGGTTTTATCTAATCATACCGCTCTAGTTACGGCTGTTAATCCAGGTAATATTATTTTACAGACAAAAGAAGGAAAGAAAAATTTCGAAAATGAAAGAGGCGTTCTGCAAACAATAAATAATAAAACTATTCTACTTTTAATGAATTGTAGAGAGAAATAGGGAACGGGGCCTAGCCCCGTTTTTTGTAATTTTGTAATTTTTACAGTATATTAAGGATATAACTTTTACTGTTTTTAAAATGAACCAAGCGCTAAAATTTATTAATCAGCTAAATACAGAATATTTAAAACTCCATAAAAATTATGAAGATCTTTTTTGGATTTCCTATATGGGTGATCATTCGGTAGATAAAGAAAAGAATAAGGCCTTAAACAAAAGAGATTCTTTTAGAAGCAATAGGGATTATTATGAAAAAGTTAAAGCTTTTTACAAAGCGAATAATAATAAGGTTAAAGAAAGGCTTAAAATATGGATTGATTTTTTTGAGCTTTATCAATCAAGTCCTGAAGCGTTGGTTTTAAAAAACAAAATAGATAATCTTGAATCAGAAATTTTAAAAAAGAGATCGAGTATTAATGAGGGTTATATTGATCCATATACTGGTAAATTTATTGGAGCATCATCTCTTAAAATGAGAACAATGATAAGCACTAATCAAGATGAGAAGATTCGTAAGGCTTGTTTTGATGCTCGTGAAAAATTAGCCCAAATTTCTATAAAAGAATACATAGAAATGGTTCAACTTCGTAATGAATACGCAAGAGTTTTGGGATACAGTGATTTTTATGATTTTAAAGTACAATCCGAAGATAAGATTACTAAGAAAGAATTATTTTCTCTCTTTGACTCAATTTATCAAAAAACTAAATATTATTTTAGTGATATTAGAAAGTTAGAAAAGAGCATGATTGGGCTAAGAAAGCCATGGAATTTTAGCTATATGATGTCTGGTGATTTTACTAAAGAAGAGGATCAATACTTTCAATTTGATGAATCACTATTGAGGTGGGGGAAATCATTTGCTGCGCTTGGGATTGATTACAAGAAGGGATTTCTTAAGCTAGATTTATTAGACAGAAAGGGTAAATATAATAATGGATTTTGTCATTGGACTGACTTGGTGCACTTTACTAAAGGAAAGAGAATTGCAGGTAAATCTAATTTTACTTGTAATGTAGTAAATGGCCAAGTAGGATCTGGAATTCAAGGATACAATACTCTTTTTCATGAAGGTGGGCATGCAGCTCATTTATTGAACGCTGAACAAAAAGAAGTTATTTTAAATCAGGAATATTTTCCTATGTCTACTCCATGGGCTGAAACCCAAAGCATGTTTTTAGATACCATGTTTTCAAGTATTGATTGGAAAACACGCTACGCAAAGAATAAAGAAGGGGATAGTTATCCGTTTGAGTTATTTGAAAGAAAAGTTAAGAAATTGAATATCTTACAGCCATCACGAATGAATTCAATATTATTTGTTTCACAATTTGAAAGAGAGATTTACGAAGTAAAGAAATTAACTCCTTCAAAGGTTTTATCTATTGCAAGAAAGAATTATAAAAAGTATTTTGATGCATCAGTAAATTCTCTTTCTGCTCTAAATATTCCTCATATTTATTCTTGGGAAAGTTCATGTTCTTATCATGGTTATGGTTTAGCGGAATTAGCAGTTTGTCAGTGGAGAGATTATTTTTACAAAAAATATGGTTATATAGTTGATAATCCCAAGGTTGGCTTAGAGATGAAAAAAGTTTGGAAATTAGGTGCCAGAAAGAATTTTAAAGAATTTGTTATTATGGCAACCAATAAAAAACTTTCTGTAAGTCCGTTTTTAAAAGAAGTTACTTTGTCTGAAAAAGAAGTTATAAAAATAGCTAAAGAGGAAATCAAAAGAATGGAATCTGTTAAAGAATACAATAAGCCTATATATTTAAATGTTACAATAAGTATGGTGCATGGAAAAAAAGAGATAGAAAACAATAAGAAAAGCTTTGAAGAAATGGCATTAAAGTATAAAAAATGGATTTACAATAACAAACAAACCAATGAATAAGTATGTTTTCCCGTATCAAGAGCAATTAGATAGAATAAAACGTTTAGAGGAGGATATTAAGCGTTTTTCGGTTGCTTCTGATGATAATTTTGAAAAAGCTATCGATGCTTTTACTTCTTTTTTTATACAATGCTATCATTTGCGAGATTGGTTGGTGGAAAGTCGTTATAACAGAAGAGATATAGATTTTTTCATTTCTGGAAGTTTCTCTCTATCTCTTTGTAGAGATATGGCGAACAAACAGAAGCATAAGACGATAGATAAATACGAACCACAAAATCATTTAGTTGAACATAAAATAGACGGCTCTAATATTTTAACGTCTATTGTTTGCTATTATGATCCTTTTAGAAAAGAAAATAGATTTGGTATAGATGTTGCGGAACTTGGAACCTTAATTGATGTGCTTGATTTGGCCGAGAAGTGCGTTGATGAATGGGAGAGATTTTTATATATTTGGTCTATTTAAAGAGATTTGATCATGTATCCATCTTTGAGCTTGTAGTTCAATTTTTCTTTGTAATAATTCCTTACTCCAACTCCAGAAATAATAGCTATTTTGTTTGATTCAAATTCTTTTTTTGCTATTCTTTCTGCTTCTTTTACTAATTTCTGTCCCAATCCTTTATGTTGAACAAGAGAATTTCTTTTTGATATTGAAGCAGCTTGTCCATAAATATGGAGCTCTCTAATTATTGCAGAATCTTTTAAAACAGAAAGAACATCATTATTGTTTAGATTCATTCTTAATCTCAAAAGTCCATAAATGTTTTTTCTATTTTTATCCTCAAGGCTTAAAAATATTTCTTTGCCATTAGAGGCACTGTAATCATCTCTCATTAAATATATTTTATCTTTGCTTTCAGAATTTTTAATTTCTCGACACCTAATACACTGGCATTGCCATTTTTCTTTTTTCATTTCAAGGTCGATTACTTGCCTTAGATTTGATATCTTTGCTCCTCCTTCAACAATTAAAGGAGAGGGGATATCTCTAATAATCCTTTCTACCCTTACATATCTAGGAATTAATTTTTTAATCGATTTTATTGTTTCAATCAGTTCTCTTTCTTTGTATGGTTTATATTGTTTTTTAAGGTAAAGCTTGTATAAAGGAGCTTCTTTAACTAAGGCACAGGGATATATTTTAAGAGAATCTGGTTTAAAGTTTTCATTGCTGAATAGCTCTTTAAACATTTCAATGTCTTTTTTAGGGCTTGATTTAGGCAGATTAAGCATCATTTGATAGGCCACCTTGAATCCAGCCTTTTTTAATAATTCAGTTGCCTTGATGGTTTCTTTGACTCCGTGACCTCTTTTATTAAAAATTAAAATATCGTCATAAATAGATTGAACACCTAATTCAACTTTAGTTGCGCCTAATCTTTTTATTTCTTCTATTTCTTTTAAATTAATATAGTCTGGCCTAGTTTCAAAAGACATTCCGATAATTCTGTGCTTAGCCTTTTCATTTTTCTTTTGAGCTAATTCTAGCTCTTTCCATAATTCATCAATTTTTTTTGTTTTTAAGTTTTCTTTTTTATTTTTTTGATTATTAGCTGCTTCAAAGCATCTTTTAACAAACCATATTTTATATTTTAAATCATAGAAAGACCAGGTTCCTCCAATCATTCTCAATTCTATTTTATCAGTTGTATGTCCAGACATATCTAAAACTTCAATTCTTTTTTGAGTTTGTAAATATGGATCAAAGTTTAAGCTCTTAGCTCTTTCAACAGCTGGTTCCCCTGAGAGATAGCTTTTGGGGATATCTGTTTCGGAAGGGCAGTAGAGGCATTTACCAGGACATTCATAGGGCTTAGTTAAAACAGAAACATTAACTATTCCTGATAGCGATCTGACAGGTCTTGTTTTTAGCAATTCTTCTAGTTGGTTGTTTTTTTTGATTCTTTTTTTTAGAACTAGATTATGATAGGATTGTAGTAAGGAGATGTTGGAAGGGCATAAAACCTTGTATTTCTTAGAGATTTTCCTTTTTGCTGACGACAAATCTTTCTGGTTTTTAGCCTTTAAATCAAGCAGCTCTTTAATTATTAATTCGTTTGTTATCATGAATAGTAAATATGCTAAAAAAATATTAGATAAGACTGTTTTGGATTATAACAGTATTGCTGATAAATATTCAAGAGTAAGAGATAAAAACTGGAAAGAGTTTGAATTTTTATTTGATAAATATCTTTTTCCAAAAAACAAGGTTTTAGATTTAGGCTGTGGGAACGGGCGCTTTTATCCATCCTTTAAAAGTAAAGGTATTGATTATCTGGGGATTGATGTTTCTTCTAAATTAATTGAAATAGCTAAAAGTAATTATCCCGAAGCTAGATTTGAAGTTTGTTCCATTGAATTAATTCCTGATAAGTCTTTTGATAAGATTTACAGTATTGCTGTTCTTCATCATGTCCCTTCTCATGATTTACGTTTGAAGTTCCTGAAAGAAATTAAAAGAACCTTAAAGAATGATGGCAATTTGATTTTAACAGTTTGGAATTTAAAAGAAAAGATGAAGAAAAGAAATCTTTTAGATTGGTTTAGATTAGACAAAGGGGATGTTTTTTTACCATGGTATGGTAGCAAAGATACTTACTTCCATTGTTTTAATTTAGAAGAATTGATACAATTAGTTGTAGAAGCTGGATTTGAGGTTATTGATAAGGGAGAGATATTAGTTGGAGAAAGACCTTATTCTAATTTTTACATCATAGGGAAATAATAATATTATTAATGTATGGCAAAGAAAAAACAAGACGATGAAGAAGTAAAATATAATATTGTAGTGTCTGGGGCAGCTGAAGTTGGCCATTGCTGTGAAAAGATAGAGGAGATATCAAAAGAGGTTGGACGAGAGATTGCTAGACAAAAACACACTTTAATTAGTGGAGCAACAACTGGTGTTCCATATTTTGCGGCTATCGGCTGTAATGAGGAAGGGGGATTTAACGTTGGTTTTTCTCCAGCTGCTACAGAAAGAGAGCATCTTAAAGCATACAAATTACCCTTAGAGCCATTTAATATCATGATCTATACTGGAGGAGATTATGCTGGACGTGATATTATTATGACTAAATCAGCCGATGCAGTAATTATTGTTTGTGGAAGAATAGGAACTCTCCATGAATTTACAACTGCTGTTGAGACTCAAAAAATTATTGGAGTTCTTGAAGGAACAGGAGGAATGGCTGATAAAATAAGAGGAATAGCAGAGAGCTATTGCAAGGTTGCTAAGAAAATTATCTACGAAAGAGATCCTAAGATTTTAGTTCAAAGAATAATTAAAGAAATAGAGAATCAAAAAGGTCATAATTTAAAAATACTCGAAAAATAATATGGCAACCAAAAAGAAAATAGTTAAAAAAGCAGCCAAGAAAAAGGTTGCGAAAAAGCCAGTTAAGAAGGCAGTCAAAAAGATAGCTAGCAAAGAAAAGAAGATTGGAGAGATTACTCATTATTTTGATAAAATCAAAGTAATAGTAATTAAGTTGAAAGATGATTTATCTGTCGGGGACACTATTAGAGTTGTGGGAGGAGAGAAGACGGATTTCAAACAGAAGATTGCTTCAATAGAAATTGATGGCGAAAAGATAAAGAAAGCCAAAAAAGGAAAACAAGTGGGCGTAAAAGTAAAGGATAGAGCGAGAGAAGGGTACAAGGTTTTTAAGGTATGAAATTTATAGCCGATTTCCATATTCACTCAAAGTATTCAAGGGCGACAAGTGGACAAACTGACTTGGAAAATATTTCTAAATGGGCGGAAATTAAAGGAGTTAAGGTTATTGCTACCGGGGATTTTACCCATCCTCAATGGATTAAAAACATTAAAGAAGAATTGAAGCCGGCTGAACCCGGCTTGTTTCAATACAAGAATTCTGAAACTAGATTTATATTAACGACAGAAATTAGTTGTATTTATTCTAAGAATAATAAAACAAGAAAAATTCATCTTATCGTTTTGTCTCCTTCGGCTGAAATTGCAGAAAAGATAAATGAAGAATTATCTAAGATAGGAAACTTAAAGTCAGATGGTAGGCCAATATTGGGATTAGACGCTAAAGAATTAATTAAGATTGTTTTAGGCGTTTCTTCTGATTGCATGGTTATTCCGGCTCATTGCATGACTCCGTGGTTCGGTTTATTTGGTTCAAAATCAGGATTTGATTCAATTGAAGAATGTTTTGAAGAAATGTCTCCCTATATTTATGCTGTTGAGACTGGATTATCAGCTGATCCGGCAATGCTTTGGAGGATACCTGATTTAAGAAATATTTCCCTTATTTCTAATAGTGATGCTCATAGCCCAGAGAAAATCGGAAGAGAGGCTAATGTCTTTGATGTTGACTTAGATTATTATTCTATTGTTAATGCAATTAAAACTAGAAAAGGATTTTTAGAGACCATAGAATTTTATCCTCAAGAAGGTAAGTATTATGGGGATGGTCATCGAGCTTGTAATATTTATATGGATTCTAAGGATTCACTAAGATACAATGAGATTTGCCCTGTTTGCGGAAAACCTTTGACGGTTGGAGTTATAAATAGAATTGAAAAGTTAGCTGATAAACCAGAAGGATTTATTCCAGACAATGCAGTCCCTTTTAGAAGCATTGTTCCCTTAAAAGAAATTATTGGAGAGGCGTTAGGAGTTGGAGCAGGAACTAAAGGAGTTGATAAGGAATATCAAAAATTAATTACAGCTTTTAAATCAGAATTTAATATATTATTAGATGTTCCTTTTGATAATTTGAAAGAAGTTGTATTTAGTAATATTGCCGAAGGAATTGTAAGAGTTAGAGAGGGTAAGGTTAATATTCTTCCTGGATTTGATGGTGAATACGGCAAAGTTAAAATATTCTCTGAGGTCGAAAAGAGGGAAGCGATAAGACAGAAGACATTATTCTGATTTTATTATATAATTAGAATATGAAAAAATATCGGATTGCTTTTACTTTAATTGAATTATTGGTGGTTATTGCCATTATCGGTATTTTGTCTGGCTTGATTGTTGTATCAATGAGTGGCGTGACCAATAAAGCTAGTATTGCCAAAGCTCAAATTTTTTCTAATTCATTAAGAAATTCTTTAATGGCGGATATTGTTTCTGAGTGGAAATTTGATGGATCTGGAGTTTCTGATGGAGGGACAGTTACTACTGCTTATACTCAAGATACTTGGGGGGCAAACGTTGGGGCAGTGAATGGAACGCCTAAAGTTTATTCTGATTCGTCTTGTTTGAGCGGATCTTGCATATTTCTTAATGGTTCAACTGATTTTATCTCTCATGCTGTGATACATTTTGCTGATTTGTCCCCTTACACGTTTTCTGTTTGGCTTAAATGGGGGACAACAGTTCCCTCAACATTTGTTGTTCCTTTTGGATATGGAGCTCAGGTTTCTCCGAATATATATTTTACGCAAAGCGGTTCGAAAACATTTCTTTATCGAGGTAGCGGTCAGAGCGGAACAAGCATAGTTAATTCTAATAATTTGTCATTATTTAATGGTAATTGGCATAACGTTGTCTGGACTATCGATTCTTCAAGAAATGCTAAATTTTATATTGATGGAGTGCAAGATGGAAACACAACAGTTATTGCTGGATCTACAGAGATGTTTTATCGATATATCGGCTATGGTTATAATGGAAATACATATATGTGGAATGGTTATGTAGATGAACTTAGAATTTTTAGCGACGTTATGCCGTCTTCTAAAGTTAAAGAACAATATTATGCAGGATTGAATAATCTTTTGACTAGTGGTAGTATTTCTATTGAAGATTATCAAAGTCGATTATTAACAATTTCTAAAAAATAAAAATATGATTACTATACAATTTATAATTACAATTATTATCGTTATTCTTTTGATTTCAATTAGACAAATCAATCAATATGAAAACGGTATTAAGTTTACCTTAGGTAAATTTTCAAGCACAATGCATCCTGGATGGAATTTAGTTTTTCCAATCTTCCAATCTTACAGAAAGGTTGATATGAGAATAAAAGCAGTTGATGTTCCTGATCAGGAAGCAATAACAAGAGATAATATTTCGGTAAAAGTTAATGCAGTTATTTATTACAAGATAAGCTCAGCTGAGCAAGCGATATTGCAAGTCGAAGACTTTTATTATGCTATGTCTCAATTAGCTCAAACTACAATGAGGAATGCAATTGGACAGGTTGAGTTAGATGAATTATTGTCACAGAGAGGCAAGGTTTCAGAAAGCATTAAAGATATAATAGAGGTTAGCGCTAAGAATTGGGGCGTAAGCGTTTCCGATGTTGAATTGAAAGATATTACTTTGCCAGAAGAGATGAAGAGAGTAATTGGAAGACAGGCCGAAGCAGAAAGAGATAAGAGAGCGGTTATTATTAAAGCAGAAGGAGAAGTTGTCGCTGCTTCTAATATGGCCAAAGCAGCAGAAATTCTTTCTCACGCTGAAGGAGCTCTTCATTTGAGAACATTGCAGACAATTACTGATGTCAGCTCTGATCAATCCAATACAATGATATTCGCAGTTCCCTTAGAAGTTTTAAGAGCATTTGAGAATATTGGAAAGAAGTAAGATTAAAACCGGGGATTGCCCCGGTTTTTTATTTCAAGTATTTATTTTTATTATTATTGTGCTCTTCTAGTGTTTTAGAGAAGATTGTTTTTCCGTCTGGGGCAGAAAGATAATAGTAATAGGCTGTTTTAGTTGGATAAATAGCAGCAATAATGCTGTCCATTCCAGGATTACTGATTGGCCCCAAAGGAAGCCCATCAACTCTATATGTATTGTATGGTGAGTCAATCTGAGTGTCTTTGGTATATATTTTTAAACCCACCTTGTCTTCGGCATAAAGAATAGAAGCATCAACTTGTAGTCTCATTCCACTATCCATTCTTTTCCAAAGAATTCCTGATACCATTTTTTTATCTTTTAAAGTTCTAACTTCTTTCTCAATTATTGAAGCCATAGTAACTATTTCAAATATTGTTTTGTCTTGTCTTTTAATTTCATCTCTCAGATCAGGAGTTAATTTGCTATCGAAATTATTTAACATTTTATTAATAATGCTTTCGACATTGTCTCCCTTATCGATATAGTAGGTGTCGGGGAAGAGGTATCCTTCAAGGCTAAGATTTTCTGGTTTATCGCTTAAAAAAGAATAATTATCTACATTAGTAGATTCATTTTCTCCGGCTGGATTTCCTGTGATTGCGTAAACTTTTTCTTCGGTGGCAATATTTTTTTCTTTAAGATATCTAGCAATATCCCTTAAATCCCATCCTTCAATGACGGTTACTTTTTCCTTATTTACTTCTCCGTTACTAAAAAGGTTTACTATTTTTGATGTGCTCATCTGAGAAGAGATGAGATATTCTCCAGCTTGGATTTTAGAGTATTTTCCAGAAATGATAGCATAAACAATAAACACGTAAGGATCTTTAATGAGGTTATTGTTTTTTAAATTTAAGGCAATTTCCTTTACTGCTTGCCCTTTTTCTATAGTAAATAGCTTCGCTTCTATTTCTTTATTTGATGGTAAAAAAATAGAGTTAATTAACAAGATAATTAAGATTAATAAAAAAATAAAGCCAAGCCAGATACTATGTTTTTTATTTATTTGCATAAATATATCATATTTTAGAATAGCGGTCTTGACAAGTGGGGACGAGGGAGTATAATTTAATCGTAAATATGCAAAATAATATCACAAAACAATTTTATACGATTGTAAATGTCTGCACCAAAAACAGATCATTCGTTTTGGCTATCATTTTAGGAAAAAATAAAAGGAGAGGATTTTAAACATAATTAAACATAGATAATAATATAAAAATCCTCTCCCCAACGGAGAGGATTTCTGCTTATAAAAATATATGATAAAAACATTTTACTTAACAAAGGAGGGCTTAGAGAAGATCAAGAAAGAATACGAAGATTTAAGATCTCTTCAACGGAATGAAATTTTAGAGTCTGCACCGTCACTACTTGAAGGTGATGCTTTGAATCCAGATTATTCATTCTACAAAGAAAACCTAGATGAATTAGAAAAAAGAATAGAAGAATTAGATAATATTTTAAAAAATCATAAAATTATTAAAAAGCCTGGAAAGGCAGAGCAAGATAAGGTTTCTCTGGGAGCTAAGATTATCTTAAAGAACGGCTCGACTGTTCCCGAAGTATACAAGATTGTTGGAACTCTTGAAGCAGATCCATTTAAGGGATTAATAAGCAATGAATCTCCCTTAGGCATGTCTTTTATTGGAAAGAAAGTTGGTGAATCAGTTTCTTTTAATGGTACTGGTAAATACAAGATATTAAAAATACAATACGAAGAATCTTAGTATGAGTAAAAAAACTAAAATATTAATAGGTGTTTTTGTAGTATTCACTCTATTGTCTTTTTTGTGGTTTGATTTAGTTTTTTTAAAGTATAATGGAGAGTCTTTTGAAAAAGAGCTAATGAGAGCAGGAGAGAGTAGTGATGTAGTTATAGTTTTTAATTCTGGCGGATGGGGGACAGTTCCTTTTGATCAGGCTTTTGATTTTAATTCTATCATCAACGAAACCAAACAGCTTATTGAAGGAAAGAATTATAAAGTTTCTATTGTCCAGTATTATAGAACAAAGGAGAATTTTTTTGCAAAGATTGCTTCATTAAGAGAAATTCTTTTTAATTTTCCTGACAGTTCTAAGGTTTTTGCTGATAGGATAGATGAATTTTTAGAAAAAAATCCTAATGACAAGATAGTTATGGCAGGATTATCTAATGGAGCATCATTTGTTGATGCAGTTATGAATGATTTAAAAGATAGGGAAAATAATGTTTGGGCAATTGAATTAGGTGCTCCTTTTTGGAAAAATAATACTAAAAGTGAAAATATCGTTTCTTTTAATAATCAAGCTGATATTCTAGCTAATGGGAGACTGGGACAAATACTATTTTCTTTAATCAAAACACCTTTTATTTGGGGATATAATAATATTATAGGTAATCATATTTCAATAACTCAAGCTATGCATGTTGATGGGCATGATTACTACTGGCAGCAGATTAAAGATGATGTTGCCTCCTTTGTTGATAAGGAGCTTTAAAATCAGCTTGTAAAGCTGGTTTTTTTATACTAAAATTAAAGCATGAGTTTTTCGATTAAACAAAAATTGCTTTTTGGATTTTCCCTTGTTTTAGGTTTGGTTATTTTTATTTGGCTTGGTAAATCTATTGGCTGGGAAGAGATAGGAGAAGCTTTTTCTGTTTTTACGGGCTGGCAAGGATTAGTAATTATATTTCTTTCTTTTTTGATTGCTGCGCTTGGTAATTGGAGATGGAAAGAGATATTAAAAGATTCAGGAATAAATATTCCATTTATTAATCTTTTTAAAATATATTTAGGGGGTTATTCAATGATGTACCTTATGCCTATTTTAATTTGGGGAGGAGAAGCTTTTAGAGTTTACGGGCTTACCAAAGAGAAGAATATTCCTTGGAAGAAAACTTTTGCTTCGGTAATTATCGAAAGAATTTTAGAATGGACAGTTAACATTTTAGTTATTTTCTTAGGATTAGCATTCTTTTTGTATAATGTTTATGTTCCTCCTAAGGAATTAGTCATAGTTTTTGGAGCTTCTCTTGTTTTCTTTGTTTCAGTCATTTCTTATTTCTATATCAAAGCTTTGGGGAAAAAGAGTATTATTCGTGAAGTGGTAAAGAAATTCTGGAAAAAAGAGGTAAGCAATGATAATGGTTTCATATCCGTTGAAAATGATGTCTTTAATTATTTCCAATGGGGAAAGAGTTTTAATAAGGGGATTGCTCTTTCAATTTTGAGAGCTTTGGTGATGCAAGCAAGAGTTTGGATTTTGATAATTTTCTTAGGTAATATGATTGGATTTTTACCATCTTTATCAATTCTAGGATTTACATACTTATCATCAATGATTCCTATCCCGACTTCATTAGGATCACATGAAGCAATTCAATATTTTGCTTTCACTTCGTTAGGATTACTGAGTTCAATGTCTACGGCATTTACAATGATATTAAGAGCGGCAGAAATTATTGTTTCTAGTGTTGGCATGGCCTTTCTTTTAGGAACAGGTTTTAAATTAGCAGAGAGTAAGATTTTTAGTTATGACAAAGGTAAATAAAATAGTTAAATATTTAATATTGGCTGATATAGCTTTTTGGACAGGGTGGGGATTAGTAAGTCCAGTATTTGCTATTTTTATAGTTGAAAAAATACAAGGAGGAACAGCTTTGGTGGTTGGTATCGCTACTGCTATTTATTGGTTGTTTAGGTCTTTATTGGTTCTCCCTTCGGGAAGAATACTCGATAAGTATATAGGAGAAAAGGATGATTATCTTTTTTTGGTAATCGGTGATTTTATAGCTGCATTAGTTCTTTTTGGATATATTTTTGCTGTTTATCCTTGGCATATTTATTTGTTACAGATTTTTTATGGTATTGGTATGGCTATGTCTCTGGCTGGTTGGAGGGCGATATTTACTAGGAATATTGATAAGGGTAAAGAGGCAAGCGAATGGGCACTAGATGATACTTTGTTAAGTTTCGGAACTGCCGCTGCTGGAGTTATTTCTGGACTATTGGTTACTGAATTAGGATACAGTATCACTTTCTTTATTGCCGGAGTTTTGGGAATTTTAAGTGTAGTATTGTTGCTTTGTCTAAGGAAAGATATCGAAGGCGTGTTTAATAGAAATTTTCATGCTAACCTAAAAGATATTTTTAGAACCAAACAATGAAAAATCAAGAGGTTGCTCAACTTTTATTTGAAATTGGAGAATTCCTCGATTTACAGGAAATTCCCTTTAAGCCTCAAGCTTATCAACAAGCAGCAATTGCAATTGATAATATGGAGGAGGATATTTTAGATTTATACAAAAAGGAGGGAATCAAAGGTTTAGAAAAGATTTCTGGGGTAGGTAAGAGCATTGCTGAAAAAATTGAAGAGTTTTTAAAAACAGGGAAAATAAAATACATTAAAGAATTAAAAAAAGCAACTCCGATTGATTTAGAAGAATTAACTAAGGTTGAAGGCTTGGGAGTGAAAAGAATTAAAAAACTTTGGAAAGAATTAGGAGTGAGAAATTTAAAGGACTTAGAAAAAGCTTTGGATGATCATAAGATTGCTCCTTTGTTTGGCTTTGGAGATAAAATAGAAGAGAACATTTTAGAATCAATAGAGTTTTTAAAAAAAGGAAGAGGAAGATTTCTTTTGCGAGAAATTATTCCCGAAGTAGAAAGAATTACAGAAAAGTTTAAAAAGATTAAAGGGGTAGTTAATTTATCGGTTGCTGGTTCGACTCGAAGAAGAAAGGAAACAATTGGCGATGTTGATTTTTTGGTAGCGATAAAAGACATAACTGATAAATATTTAGTAGAAAAGATAATGAATACTTTTGTTACGATGGATGACGTGATTAAAGTTGTGGGCAAGGGAGAAACAAAATCTTCAATTAGGACTAAACAAGGATTAAGTATGGATTTAAGACTTGTTGGTGAAGGATCGTTTGGAGCTGCCTTACAGTATTTTACTGGCTCGAAAGATCATAATATTGCCTTACGTCGTATTGCGATGAAGCAAGGATACAAACTTAATGAATATGGATTATTTAAAAATGAAAGGAGAATTAAAGGAGAGACAGAAGAAGAGATTTATGAGAAATTAGGAATGGATTGGATTCCCCCGGAAATGAGAGAAAATCAAGGAGAAATAGAATTAGCGATAAACGGTAAGCTTCCTAAATTGATCGAGATCAAAGACATTAAAGGCGATTTTCATTGTCATACTTCTTGGGATGGAGGGGAGCATTCTATCAAAGAAATGGCGGAGACAGCGATTGATTTGGGTTATGAGTATATAGGGATTGCTGATCATACCCAATCATTAAAGATAGAAAATGGACTTGATGAAAAAAGATTAATTGAACAAAGAAAGGAAATAGATTTATTGAATCAATCGTTTAAGGAAAAGGGAATTGATTTTGTTGTTTTGCAAGGCTCAGAAGTAGATATTTTAAAAGATGGAAGTTTAGATATCGATGATAAGGCTTTAAGGTTTTTAGATTATGTTTCTGTAAGCGTTCATTCTAATTTTAAAATGGGAAAGAGAGAAATGACTAATAGGATTATTAAAGCAATTGAGCATCCATTAGTTAAAATATTGAATCATCCAACAGGAATGATTTTAGGGAAAAGGGGAGAGTACGAAGTAGATATTGATTTGGTCTTGAAGGCAGTTAAAGATAATGACGTTGCCTTAGAAATGAATTCTTATCGTTCTGATTTAGGATATCAGACTGCTAGAACAGCGAAAGAAATGGGAATTAAGTTAACAATTGGAAGTGATGCACACAATAGAAAAGAATTAATTGATGCACAGTTTGGAGTTTATCAGGCCAGAAGAGGATGGTTAAAGAAAGAAGATGTTCTAAACACTTTATCTTTAAATGATTTAAGGCTAAAATGGAAACAATGAATAATTTAATTAAAAAAGCCTTTACTTTAATTGAACTGTTAGTGGTAATAGTTGTTATCGCTATTTTATCCAGTTTAATTACAGTTTCGATGAGCGGAGTTAAAGAAAAGGCAAATTATGCTAAAGCCCAAGCCTTTTCTGATTCATTGAAGAATTCTTTTGGGACAAAAATTGTTGCGGAGTATAAATTTGACGAAGGGTCAGGAACAACCACTAATGACACTTGGGCGGGGAAAGTTGCAACATTTGCTAGTTCTCCTTATGCTCCAACATGGACATCATCAGGGTGTGTTTCTGGTAATTGTCTTTTTTTTGATGGTACAATTTCTCCTTCTGGCGATTATATTGGATATAATGATCCAATACTTGGATTAACCCAAGCCACAGTTTGTATTTGGGTTAAAAGATTGGCCTATATTCAATATGCTACTTTTGTTATGGATTACTATAGTACATACAAGAATTTTATTTTAGGTTATGAAAGCTCAGATGGAACAATTAATTTTTATGCTGGAAATGGTCCCTCAACAGACTCGATTCCTGCAACAGGGTTTACAGGTAATGTCTGGCATTATGTTTGTGGGTCTTTTGTCGGCTCAGGAGAATTAGCTATATATATAGATGGAATTAAGAAAAATTTTAAAACCACCACAATAGCTGTTATTGGACCAACTCAATCAAGTAGGAGTCACATAGGTAAATATTCTTCTCGTTATTTGAATGGATTATTAGATGATCTTAAATTCTTTAAAAAAGCACTTACTAGTTTTGAAATTAAAGAACAGTATTATGCAGGATTGAATAAGTTATTAGCTAATGGTGGGATATCTAAAGAAGAATATACTTCAAGAATAAATGAAACAGCACAAAAGTAAATGTTTGGTCTTAATGTCGGGAGGCCTTGATTCAATGCTTTCGGCCAAGATTTTAAAAGAAGAAGGAGTAGAAGTGACTCCTCTCTGTTTTGAGAGTTTCTTTTTTTCTTGTGCTTCAGCACAAAAAGCAGCCAAACAGATTGGCTTAAAATTAAGAATAGAAGATTTTAGTCGAGAACATTTAAAAGTAATTAAGGACCCAAAGCATGGCCGAGGTTCTGGAATTAATCCTTGTATCGATTGTCATTTATTAATGATTAAAACAGCGGGAAAGATAATGAAAAAAGAGGGTTATGATTTTATAGCCACGGGAGAGGTATTGGGGCAAAGGCCAATGTCACAGAATATCAATTCTCTTAATTTAATTGAAAAAGAATCTGGTTTAAAGGGTTTGATTGTCCGTCCTTTGTCAGTTAAAGTTTTGCCCGAAACAATTCCTGAGAAATTAGGAATAATTAAAAGAGATCATTTTTATGATATTTCGGGAAGGGGAAGAGGGAAACAAATTGAACTAGCAAAAAAGTTTAAAATTAAAGAATATCCTAGTCCAGCTGGCGGGTGTATCTTGACTGATCCCAATTATTCCAAAAGATTATTTGAATTATTTAAAAGAGTTCCTAAGTTTACAGGAAACGATGCTGAGATAATTAAGTTTGGCCGTGTCTTCTGGAAAAAAGATTTATTAATTGTTGTCGCCCGAGATGCAAAAGAGTGTACTAAATTGACTGATTTAAGAAGAAGAGGGGATGTAGCGCTAGAACCGCATAATTTTTCTGGTCCAACCGTCTTAATTCGTAAGTACAAAAAATCACCTCAAAGTGAGATGATTGATTGCGGGATCGAATATGTTTATGAATATTCTAAGAATGTTCCCGATGATTTTATTTTGAAACTTTTACCTTCTCCAAAACCTTAATAAAGATTTCTGGATTTTCTTCGGCTAGTTGAGACAATATTTTTCTGTCTAATTCAATGTTGCATTTCTTTAGGGCAGGGATGAACTTACTGTAAGTCATTCCGTTCTCTCTTAATGCGGCATTCATTTTAACAATCCATAATGATCTTTTGTCTCTCTTCTTTACCTTTCTATCTCTGTAAGCATATGACCAGGCTTTCATTAAAGCTTGTTTAGCTGCAATGAATTTGGACTTTCTGCTCCATTTGTAACCTTTAGCTGCCTTAATTACTTTCTTTCTTCTTTTGTGGGCGGCAACACCTCTCTTTACTCTTACCATATGTTTATTTTCCTAATATTTTTCTAATAATCTTGGCTTCTGATGGAGACATTTCTACCATCTTTTTCAAAGATCTTTTCTTTTGAGAAGATTTCTTTGATAAAAGGTGGTCTTGTCCGACAGCCCTTCTCATGACCTTTCCTGACTTTGTTATTTTAAATCTTTTGACTAAAGATTTTCTTGTTTTTGCTTTCATGTTATTTTTTTGAAATAATCATTGATAATCCTTTGGGCTCTTTTTTTAACTCTCTATCAATCTTTATTTCTAATTTACTTTTTAATATTTCTATCAATTTATTCACTCTTTGGATTCCGACTTCGGATAAAGATTTTTCTCTTCCTCTTAAACGAAGGTCAATGTTTACTTTATCTCCCTTGTTTAAGAATTTTTCAGCGGCATTAGCTCTGGTTAAGATATCATTATCTGAGATGTTGAAAGTCAGTCTGATATTCTTGGTTTCTGATTGCTTGCTACCCGCAATAATCTTTCTTTCCTTTTTCTGAAGCGAATAGAGATATTTGCCGTAATCTCCTAGTTTACAGATCGGGGGGCTAACCTTATCTGTAACCATAATGAGATCAAGACTTTTCTCTCTGGCGATTTCCAGTGCCTGTGGCAAAGTAAAAACGCCCAATTGCTGGCCGTCTTCTCCGACTAGCCTCACTTCTGTTGCTCTTATTTGATTGTTGTATAATGGTTTATTCATTATTTGTGGAGGTGGCGAGTAATGAGCTCGCGTCCAAATATTATCCGATAATAACTCTACAAGCGTATTCTAATCTTTGTTACAAGAATAAAGCTTAAGACTAGAAAGAATACTTTATCCTCGAATCCTTCTTTTTAAGCAATACATACTGGATTAGAGCTGTATTGCCGGTCTCGCGATTTTGATGCCCTTTACTGCCCAGCGAGAATCGGCAGGAGGACACTGCTTAAGCGTATGCTAATGCAGGTTGTTCAAATAAGTTTTTGGCACTTGATTTGAGTTCTCTAAGTTTAGCGAGATTTGAGAATACTCGGCTTGCATATTATTTTCAAACATCTGTCGAAGCGAATTCACCCCCTAACATTTAACTCATTTCTTATCTTTCTATCAATTTCTCTTTTCTTGATAGACTCTCTTTTATCAAACTTTTTCTTGCCTCTGGCTAGGCCAAATTCAAGCTTTATTTTGTGTGTTTTAGTATAAACCGAAATTGGCACTAAAGTCAAGCCATTTTCTGCTGATTTTTGAAGCAAATATTCAATTTCTTCCTTGTTCAAAAGTAGCTTTCTATCTCTTTTTGGATCATAGCCTTTATCTGCGTTTTGCGGTTGGTAGGGTGGAATATTAGCTCCAATCCAGAAAGCCTCGGCTAAACCAGTTCTGTCACGTTTAATGAGGATATATGTGCCAGCTAGACTAGTGCTTCTGGTTCTTAAAGCCTTAACTTCTTGTCCATTCAATACTAAGCCCGCCTCGAACTTTTCGAGGATTTCATAATCAAAATACGCTTTTTTATTTTGGGCTATGCTCATATCTTTATATTACTTGATTTTTAACTGGATTGAAAGGTTGGATAAAAAAAAGAGAGGGATAACATTAATCGTTAGAGCCCTTTGTGTTCACATGTTTCATAGCAAGATGGAGTTTAGTATGATAGTGGCGAAAGATAGGATCACCACTGTCACGCCAGCGATTCCAATTTTAAGGCCAATTTTAGCCTTCTTGGGATCGTTTTCTTTTCTCCAAATGAATTTTGTGACTATCCCCACTAAGAGGATAATCGCTCCAACGTGGAGCATTAGCGCCGATACGTTAATCATCATTTTTATCTTCTTAATTATAATATATATTAATTGTATTGTCAATAGTTCCTTTTCCTCTCTTTTCTGATAGAATATGGTTATGAATATTCGAGAAGAAATTAAAAATAGTGTTTTAAAATCAATAAAAATCCTTGATTATGAAGGGGATTTTTTAGTTAAAGTTTTACGACCACGAAAATCTTCTTCCGGAGACTATTCTGTTAATGTAGCGATAGAAATAGGGAAAAGAGAGAATAAAGATGCAATGGAAATAGCCGAAAGGATAAGAGAAAACATTAAAGGTAAATATTTGGAAAGAATTGAGATTATTAATCCAGGCATTATCAACTTTTTTGTTTCCAATGAGTATGTTTTAAAAGAAACTAAAGAAGCTTTGAAAAAAGGAAAGATGTTTGGGCGCTTTGCTAAGAAAAAAGGAAAGATTCAAGTCGAGTTCATGTCAGTTAATCCAACTGGCCCTTTAACAGTAGGAAATGGAAGGGAAGGTGTTTTTGGAGACGTTTTAGCTAATGTTTTTAAAAGATACGGATATAATGTCAAAAAAACATATCATATTAATGATCAAAAAAAACAAATTATAATTCTTGGACATTCAGTTTTAAAAGATGATGAGGCTGAATATGCAGGAGAATATATTGATAAGTTGCATAAAAAGATAAAAGGAAAAGATCCTTATGTTGTTGGCAAGAAAGCGGCTAAGATTATTATCCAAGAAATAATTAAGAAAACAATCAAGAGATTAAAGATTGAACTTAATGAATGGCCATTGGAAAGTATTTTATATAAAAACAAAGAGATTGATAAAGTTATCAGTCTCTTGAGAGATGAAGAATTGACTTATGAACAAGAAGGTTCCGAGTGGTTTATGTCGACTGCCTTAGGCGATGAAAGAGATAGGGTGATTATCAAGGGCGATGGAGAGAAAACATATCTCTTGGAAGATATTGCTTACCACCGACAAAAGTTTGAGAAGAAAAAGTTTGATAAGGTTATTGATATTTGGGGATCTGATCATTTAGGAGAAGCTTTGGGGTTAACAGCTGGAGTCGATGCAATGCTACATATTAACAAGCTACAGATAGTTCCTTTGCAGTTCGTAGTTATTTTTGAAGAAGGAAAAACTGTTAGGATGTCAAAGAAGGGGGGAGAGTTTATCGTCATGGATGATTTGTTAAATGAATTGCCGATCGATGTTATCCGTTTTTTCTTTTTAATGGAATTATCCGATATCCGTTTAAACTTTGATTTGGATTTAGCTAAGAATAAGTCTGAGAAGAATCCAGTTTTTTACATTCAGCATGCTTATGCAAAAATTTCTAGCCTTCTTAGAAATTCAAAAAGAATATTAAGAATTAAAAAAGCTAATAATATTGAGTTTCTAAGCAACAAGAAAGAGATTGAGTTGATGAAGCAGGTTTTAAGATTCCCAGAAGTTATTGAAGATACAGCTCAGGATTGTGAAGTGCAAAGAATTCCTCAGTACGCGCTTAATTTAGTTAATTCTTTCTACAAGTTTTATGCTGGCTGTTATCTTTTAACGAAAGACAAGAAGATAAGGGAAGCGCAATTTGATTTAATAGTTGAAGTAAGGCTAGTTCTTAAAAATACTTTAGACTTAATGGGAATTTCAGTGCCGGAAAAGATATAGCATTCAAAAGCTTTTGTTGGTTTTCTCTTCGTATGATATGATATTTTCAAGATTAGTAAATAAAAAATATGAATAAATATCAAAAAGGATTCGCTCCTATTATTATCGCTTTGATAGTTTTAGTTTTAGCTGGAGCAGGAGGAACTGGTTATTATTTGATAAGCAAACAAGTTAAATTATCAAATAATCAA
>Ga0172381_10002214_pt1 | contig 21786 bp, 22 predicted proteins | sample Leawel6488metaG_FD_119754 | JGI IMG/M metagenome (GOLD analysis project Ga0172381, IMG submission 119754) | Leachate microbial communities from a municipal landfill in Southern Ontario, Canada - Leachate well 64-88 metaG | ecosystem: Engineered > Solid waste > Landfill > Unclassified | place...
AAAACTCGGTTATTCGAACATACCGGCCCCCATGCGGGGTCTGGGTATTGCTTTTATCATTACGGGATTGATGGGGATCGCGTTTATGAGTTTTATGGGTATACAATTTTAAGTGTGCATGATGACAATGATCCAATTCCTGTTGCTGGCAGTTTCCGCGATCCTGATCGTTACCCTGGTCCTGGTTCTGTTGCTGATCTATGCAAAAATCCGGTTAACGCCTTCAGGGAAGGTGAAATTGACCATAAACAGCGAAAAAACACTGGAGACTGAGCCGGGAACAACGTTGCTCAGCACACTGTCTGCCAACAAAATATACCTTCCGTCTGCTTGCGGCGGTTCAGGAACCTGCGGATTGTGTAAATGCCGGGTAGTTACAGGAGGAGGATCCATCCTGTCTACCGAAACCGGCTTCTTTACCAGGAGGGAACAACAAAACAGATGGCGCCTTGCTTGCCAGGTGAAAGTAAAGGAAGACATGCAGATAGAGATCCCCAACGAAATACTGGGTGTCAGGAAATGGGAATGCGAAGTCATCAGTAACCGGAATGTGGCTTCATTCATAAAAGAATTTGTCATAAGGCTCCCCGAAGGAGAAAACCTGTCTTTCCAATCGGGAGGGTATATCCAGATTGATGTTCCGCCTGTCATAGTAGATTTTGCCAAAGACATCGCCGTTGAAAAAGAATACCTTGCCGAGTGGGACGCGCTGAAACTTTGGGACCTGAAAATGGTAAACCGGGAATACGGGTTCAGGGCCTATTCCATGGCCAACCATCCTGCGGAAGGAAACCGGATCATCCTGAATGTTCGTATTGCCACTCCGCCCTGGGACCGTGCACGCGGGAGTTTTATGAAAGTAAATCCCGGCATTTGTTCTTCTTATATTTTTTCCCGTAAACCGGGCGATAAAGTAAAGGTTTCCGGTCCTTTCGGAGAGTTTTTCCTGAAAGAAACCCGTGCAGAAAAGATCTTCATAGGAGGCGGAGCCGGCATGGCACCCATGCGTTCCCACATCTTTCACCTGTTTCATACCCTGAAGACAACTGACAAAGTGTCTTTTTGGTACGGGGCAAGATCCCGTCGGGAATTGTTCTATGAAGAAGAATTCAGGGAAATTGAAAAGGAATTTTCCAATTTTACGTTTCATATAGCACTTTCTGAACCCAAACCGGAAGACAACTGGCAGGGATACACCGGGTTTATACACCAGGTGATCCTGGATCATTACCTGAAAGACCACCCGGAACCGGAAGAAAACGAATATTACCTTTGCGGCCCCCCTCTTATGACAGATGCCGTTATCCGTATGCTGGACAACCTTGGAGTTCCTGAAGAGCACATTCTCTTTGATGACTTTGGAGGTTGAGGTTTTTTTTGTTTACCTTTGTGTACTATCAATCCGATTAAGAAAAGTAACAGAATATGGAAGTAAAAATCAGCAAAGATCCCGTACCCGTAATATCTATAAACGGAAGGATGGATACAGGCAACACAGTCATTTTTGAAGAAGCCATAGCTCCTCTCCTGAAAAGCCCCACAAAAGACATGATCATTGACGGTTCAGACCTGGAATACATAAGCAGTTCAGGCCTGCGTCAATTTCTTGTACTGCAAAAAAACATAAAGGAGAAAAACGGTTCTTTAAAAGTCCGCAACCTCAGGGCCGAGATCAGGGATATCTTCGATCTGACCGGCTTTACCAACATCTTCACCATTGAGTAGAATTTTGCTTCGGATCAGCAGCCGGATGGAAGCATAACTCGCTTCCAGGTATTTTCCCATATCCTGTAGGGAAACCCACTCCGTTTTCTCTATCCCTTCTTCTGTCTGGGGATTTAAAGAACTCCTTTCTTCTGCGGTCATGCGAAACCAGGCAGTAGTTTTTAAAACATTCTTCCCCTGGAAACGGTATGTATGGTATGTGGCGGCAAACTGATCCCCGGTAATTTGCAGACCCCGGGCACCTGTCTCCTCGGCGACTTCCCTGAGAGCCGTTTCCCAAAGTGATTCACCGGGTTCCTGTTTCCCTTTAGGCAAATCCCACCTGCCGTAACGATAGATCATCAGGACATCACCGTTCTTATTGGTTACTACACCTCCGGCTGCGTGAAAAAGAACAAAACGTGAACACAACTGTTTAAATGATTCCAAAGGATCTTCTACAGGGATAACCAAATGATTTATATTGGAATTGCATTCAAAACCGACTATCAGATCTTCCCATGAACCGGATCTGTCTGAAGGTGCAAGCGTAACCGAAGGAAGCAAACATACGGGACTGTCCGGACGGCATAACTGAAGGCGCCTATTATTGAAGAAAATACTGTACATTTGTACAAAGATATGTGATTATTATGGAATCTGCTGAAAAAATAGTGGCACAAAAGCTATTGGAAATTCAGGCCGTACAGCTAAATACTGAGAACCCGTTTGTTTGGGCTTCTGGATGGTTGTCCCCTATATATTGTGATAACAGGAAAATTTTGTCGGTTCCCGACGTGAGGAACTTTATTCGTGATACCCTCTGTAACCTGATCATGCATAACTATCCTTCGGTAGAGGTCATAGCCGGGGTGGCCACGGGAGCCATTGCCATGGGAGCCCTGATTGCCGACAAGCTTGAAAAACCATTCATATACGTACGTCCCATGAGAAAAGATCATGGTACCGGAGCACAGATAGAAGGATCACTGGAACCGGAATCCAGGGTGGTTGTTGTGGAAGACCTGATTTCCACGGGACATTCTGCGCTATCAGCATCTGACTGTCTTAAGAAATCATGTGCCAACGTGCTGGGCATGGTAGCCATATTTTCTTACAATTTTGATATTGCCCGCAGGGCTTTTGAAAAAAGCAACTGCGAATTACATACATTAACCAATTACGACACACTTATCCGGGAAGCTGCCGAGAACAATTACGTGAACAAAGAGCAGCTGGACACCTTGAAAATATGGCGTCTGACTCCTAATACCTGGGGAAGATAATTATGGGAAATACACACGTTACGGGAGACGTATGCTACGTTAACAAACCCGCCGAGGCCGTTTTTGAAATGTTTTCCGATTTTTCAAAATTTGCGGACCGTTTACCTGAAGACAAAAAAGATAAAGTAACTATAACCGAAGACACGATACTGGCAAATACCCAGGGAATGCAAATGGGAGTTAAGGTTACAAGAAGGGAACCTCCTACACTGATAGTCATGGAGCAATACGGAAGTGTTCCGTTTGCCTTCAATCTGAACCTGCACATCCATCCCCTGGAAGAAGGCTGCGAATTGAAGCTGGAACTGGACGCCGAACTCAGCATGATGATCAAAATGATGCTGGGAGGAAAGCTGAAAAATTTTATAAATCAGTTTACTACGCAACTGGCCGAAGGTTTGAACCGGTAAGTGTTAAAACCCGGGTCTTATGATGAAGGACTTCAGAAGAATACTGGAAGAGTCCCTGCCCCCCGGAGAAATTGATCTTTTACTGGCTTCACTGGATACTTCCCCGCCCGTCAGCATACGGCAACATGTCCGGAAAACAGACAAGGAACTGTTTCCCGGCTCAGAGCCTGTTACCTGGTGCCCGGCTGGCCGGTACCTGGAGGAACGACCGGTCTTCACACTTGATCCGCGCTTTCATGCAGGAGCTTATTACGTTCAGGAAGCTTCCGGAATGTCACTCTGGCAACTGAAAACGTTCTTACAATCCATCAAAACGCCCCGAGTGCTGGATGCCTGTGCGGCTCCGGGAGGCAAAAGCACCCTATTGCTGGACATCATGCCCGGTGACGGTTTGCTGGTAAGCAATGAGGTCATTCGTTCACGGATCCCTGTCCTGACTCAGAACATGGCCCGCTGGGGCTACTCCAACGTTGTCGTTACACAGAATGATCCCGGGGCATTTGCCAGGCTCCCCGGGTATTTTGATGTCCTGGTCGCAGATGTCCCCTGTTCCGGGGAAGGATTGTTCCGTAAAGAACCTGGATCCCGTAACAACTGGTCTCCGGCCGGAGTTGATCTTTGTGCATCGCGGCAACGCAGGATCCTGACAGACCTGTGGCCGTCTCTCAGAGAAGGGGGCCTGTTGTTTTACAGCACATGCACTTTTAACCGGAAAGAAGACGAAGAACAGGTGGAATGGATGGTCCGGCATCTGGGCGCGCGCGTCTTACTCGGCCCGGAAAAATATTTTCCCCATCGAATCAGGGGAGAAGGTTTTTTCATGGCACTGCTCCAAAAACAAGGCGATCCCGCAAACCCGGGAAACAATAAGATTGCCGGCATGAACCGGAAGAAAAGTACTCCCGGGAAAGATCATGTTCCTTTCGGAATCCCGGCCTTTTTAAAAGAGGGGTACGCTTTTTCCATGAAAGGGACGTTGCTAAAAGCATTTCCCGCATTATGGCAGGCAGACATGACAGCCCTGGAACAGATCCTGAACGTCATTCATTCGGGGATTGCCGTTGCCCAGAGAAAAGGAAACGACTGGATCCCGGGGGCGGATCTTGCCCTGGCCGTTGATCTGAAGAAAAACGCTTTTGAACAACACCCGGTTGATTTTTACGGTGCCATCTCTTTTTTACGCAGGGATTCACTGGTATTGCCCGCGAGCTGTGAAAAAGGATTTGTTTTGATAACCTACGATGATCTGCCCCTTGGTTTTGTAAAGAACCTTGGATCCCGTTCAAACAACCTGCATCCTGTATCCCGCAGGATCCTGATGCCTGCAGAACGTATATACACACCAGACTAAACCGAGCTGTTATGAAGAAGATGAAAGTCCTGACAAAGGAACAATACCGCAAAAAGGGGAAACGCTTTTACAAGCTGGAGAAGTTTTTTACCGGGCCCATATATGGCCTTATGAAAAAAAGGAACGCCGCTTTACGTAAAGAGTTGTTTATTGAAACAGCATACGGAAAGATCCGTACCGTTTGGTACGGGCTGAACAATCCCGCACCTTCGCCGCTTCTGATTGACCTGCACGGCGGTGGTTTTATTCTGGGCAGTCCGGAAATGGATGAAAAAATGAACATTCAATGGAGCCGTGATCCGGGATTTCGGATCGTCAGCATTGATTATCCCAAGGCCCCCGATCATCCTTTCCCTCATGCCGTTGAAGGAGTCTACGCTGTTATTGAACATATATTCGATCACGCTGTGGAATACGGCATCAATACTCAACGAGTAGCCATAGGCGGACATAGTGCCGGAGCGAATCTGGCCACCGTATCCTGTATGAAGGCGAATAAGTCCGAAAAAATAAACTTTGTCTGTCAGTTCTTGAATTGCCCGCCCCTGGATCTGGCTACAACGGCCCTTGAAAAGCCGCATCCAAAAGGAAGTATCCCCCGGAAAATGTCTTTTATTTTTGACAATTGCTACCTTAACGGGACCGACGGGCACCATCCTCATATTTCACCTGTATATGCCCAAGCGGAAGATCTGAAGGGACTTCCACCGGCCATGATCATTGTTGCAGGCAGGGATTCTCTCCACGATGAAGGGGTCCTTTATTACAAGAAGCTGATAGATTGTGGAGTGGATGCCAGGTTATTTGACTACCCCGACGGGCTTCATTGTTTTATACTAAAACGTTCTGTTCGTTCAGAAGATGCTTTTGAGAAAGCAAGCGATTTTTTGAAAAAATACCTGCAAGGGTGATCAACGTGAAGTGTCCGGAGCAAAGAACTTCGCGGGCCGCGCAGGCACGGAACCGAACGAATTCAAAACGACGGAATACTCAGATCCGTCTGATAGCGCATACCGGATATGGAGCGGAATAAGTTCCTTTACAGTCAATGAGATCACAACAAAGGCAAACGGAGAGTTCACCGAGTGGGGAACCAAAGTGACTTCCCAAACCGGGTCTTCTCCCGGTTTTTCGTTCTGCACAGGCGTATCGGAATAATAGAAATCTTCCTGCAGCCGATTGAAAAATGCAGAAGGATTTTCCAGAATGTCAGGCGAATTTCTGTCGTGTGATATTTCCTGCCACTCTTCCGTACCTTCATTGTAATAGTACTTTATTTCACCGTCGCAATACACATAAAACTCGTCCATGTGTATGTAGAACATATCCTCCTGGAGTATCATGGTCCCGGAAACCGTTCCGTTCCAAAGAAAATCAGTCTCTATGGCCGGAGCCTGCCTGATCTTGTTTGTTAACGTTTCCATCAATCCCGTAGTAGTCTGTGCCTGCAATATAAGTGCAGCAAACAAGGAGAGTATGCCCGTTATAAGACGTTTGAATTTCATTTACTTAAAAAATCATCCAGCATCTCCTGGCTATTTATCAATAATTCCCTGGGACTGCTTCCACGAGGCGGACCCACAATACCGGCTTCCTCCAGCTGGTCCATGATCCTGCCTGCCCGGTTGTATCCCAGATGGAATCTGCGTTGCAATAAAGAAGTGGATCCTTCCCCGTTCTGAATGATCAACCTGGCGGCTTCTTCAAACAAATCGTCGCGATGGCCTCCGGTTGCAGATACGACATCCTGTCTGTCCGTTTCCGAGTATTCCGGTAATTCAAACGCACCGGGATACCCCTGCTGGCCGGCAATATATTCCACCATCCGTTCCACTTCCGGAGTGTCAATGAAAGCGCACTGTACGCGTAACAGATCGCTTCCGGCAGAGATAAGCATATCGCCCCTTCCCACCAACTGGTTTGCCTCGGACACATCAATAATGGTCCTGGAATCGATCTTGGATGCTACACGGAATGCGATGCGGGCAGGGAAGTTGGCTTTAATGGTTCCGGTAATGATGTTTGTTGTAGGTCTTTGTGTCGCTATAACCAGGTGAATCCCGCATGCCCTTCCCATTTGGGCCAAACGGGTAAGCGGTCCTTCCACATCCCGTCCGGCTGTCATGATCAAGTCGGCAAACTCGTCTATGATCACTACAATAAAAGGCATAAAACGATGGCCTTTCAGGGGATTCAGAACCCTTTCCAGAAATTTCTTGTTGTATTCCTTGATATTGCGGACTCCGGCCTTGTTATACAGCTCAAGCCTCGCATCCATCTCTATGCACAAAGAATTGAGTGTATAAACGACTTTTTTTGTATCTATAATGATGGGATTTTCGGCTTCGGGAAGTTTTGCAAGAAAATGGTTTTCAAGTTTTGAATACAAATTCAGTTCCACCCGTTTGGGATCCACCAGCACCAATTTCAAATAGGCGGGATGCATTTTGTACAAAAGAGAAGCCAGTATGGCATTCAAAGCGACCGATTTTCCCTGACCTGTAGCTCCGGCAACCAGCAGGTGCGGCAATCGAGCCAGATCCAGCATCACAATCTCATTGGAAATGCTTTTTCCCATAACAATTGGCAGGTCGTAGCGGGATTCCTTGAATTTGGCGGAATCCAGTACACTTTTCATAGGTACCAGAGAGGGTTTGTCGTTGGCCACTTCAATACCTACCATGTTGGTGCCGGGAATTGGCGCAATGACCCTCATACCCCGGGCTGCCAGTGACAGCATAATGTCATCCTCAAGCCTGGTGAACTGGGAGATCCTGATCCCGGGAGATAGTACGATTTTATACAATGTTACGGTGGGTCCGGGGGTAGCCACGATCTTTTCTATCTGTATATCGAATGTTCTCAGACACTCCACGATTTTTTGATTGTTCCGTTCCAGCTCCTCCTGGGAAACTTCCCGCAACTGATTCCTGTAGTCCTCCAGCAAACTCAAAGGAGGTTTTTTGTAACGGGACAGATCCTGTTTGGGATCGTAAAACAACATGTCTCCGGCTGTGGATTCTTCTTCAATTTTCTCTACTTCAAAAACAGGTTGTTCCCGGGTTTCGTTTTCCTTTGGCTCATCCGGCTTAACCGGATCTTCGGCTTTGAGCTCTTTCTCTGTTATACTTTCCGGTTTATGTGTTGAAGATTGCGGTTCGTTCACGTGATCCGTGCCTTCTGTTGCCGGGACTTTGGTTTTTCTTTTACGAATCCACCTGTAGACAATAGGTACCAGGAAAGCGGTCAGCACGAAAAAAAGTACCACACCGGTCCCGACTGTTCCCAGCATACTGATAAGCCATTCGTTCACACGGTACCCGTAGGTTCCGCCCACTCCGGCACCGAACAAATATTCAAGCGACGTAAAGCTGAAAACATATCCCAGTGAAACGGAAAGAATGATGCACACAAATGCGGTTATGAAAAACAGAGGGATAATACGTACCTTCTTTATCCTTAATAAAAAAACAGCTAACGCCGCGAAGAAAAAAGGAATTATGAACGCACTGATCCCAAAGAGTTCGCCAATGAACAGGTTAGACCAGTAATTGCCAATGCGTCCGGCACTGTTCGCCGCCTCTGCCTGTGGGTCAACCATTCCCCCTTCTGATAACAGGCTCTGATCCACGGTCCAGGTAAACAAGTAGGAGATAAAAGCGATCAACAGATAAAGACCGACAGCCAGAAATAACCATCCTGCTATCAGTCTGAAATTATCACGAATACGTTGATTTTTGTCACTGGCCATTGGATGCCGACCTTTTCTTCTTTTTGTTTTTATGCCATTGTCCCTGACGCTGTGAGCGTATTCCGGGGGCATTGGGCTGTCTGAACTCTCCCTGTATTTCAGATAATTTGGCGCCTTCGGGAACGGTAAGCGTTCCGTTTGAAAGCGTTTTAATATCATTGAATATGGTCTGGTCAGAAACTGTGTCCTTATTCCAGATCAGGTATTGTTTACGCATATAGGAGGCCAGGGCCATGGTCATGGCATCGCGTTCTTCGCCGACAGGTTTGGCGGCAATGGCCATTACCATATTTTGGATATTCCGCCCGTAATGCATCACTTTGACGGGGTCCCTGTTTGCATCAATGGAATGCGGTTTGGTCACGAAATTTTCTTTAATCGGAGGAGGAAACGGGGCATCTACTTCCAGGTCATAGTCGGCGATGATCTGGACATGATCCCACAATTTATGGTAAAAATCATTCATTTCGCGTAATTGCGGATTCAAAGCACTCATGGCATTGATGATTGCTTTTACCTGCCGGGTACGTGCTTCTTTGTCCGAAATGCTTTTGACTTCGCGGACCATTTCCTGTATGTAACGCCCGTATTCAGGCAGTATCAGCTTCTCTCTCTGTGTGTTATAATCCATAGGATGTGTTATTTCAGGCCACTAATATACAAAAACAATCTCATTCAGAGCTACCCATCCCTGCCGGCCGTCTTCCAGTTCTATGCGGGCCCAGTTGCCCATCTGTTCAAGAACACGTACACGTGTGCCTTCATGGATAACCAAAAGGTCTTTTCCCTGTGTGTCGGGAGCCGCTTTCACAGGACTTACTGCTGCCAGCACGATCGCTATGTCTTTTCTGGTTGCCTGTTTTTTGGATTGCCAGGCAAAAACTGTAGTCATCACCGCAAAAAGAAAAATGATAACAGACAAAATGAAAGCTGCTTTACGAAACTTAACACCCCTGGCATACAGGAAGAACAAGAAAAACAGGATGGCCATTAATAAAACACCTACTGATATGACCGCCCACATATCTGAAGACAAGATCTGGTGACTTTTACGGATCCAGTCCGCCACGAAAAACGTGGGGACAGGTTCTATCCTGTCTATGCATTGTTCCCGTGCAATTTCCAGATTATAGGTAATATCGGGATCATTGGGAGCCAGGCGCAGTGCTTTTTCATAATACAGAACGGCATATGCCATATAACGCATTTTAAAATACGTATTCCCGATATTGTAATACAGATCTGCCGATTCCAGACCGGAATTTTCAATTTCAAGGTAATATTCCAGAGCGTCCTGATATTGCTCACCTGCATAATACGCATTGGCTTCATTCCAAAGGCTGTCAGGGATTTCCCGGGCTTCAGCAGTAAGGCACGAGACCAGACCAAAAACAATGAGAAATAACACTTTTTTCATACCTCAGGTCAATTTTAGGGCTTGCTCCATTTTACTTATAGCTTTAACCGCCATTTCAAAGATCCTTTCTTTTTCCAATTGCCCGGGATCCGGGGCATAACGGGCATATTCACACGCCTCTATAATATCTGTAAAATTTTTGATCAAGTCCTTCCCGACATTACGTTCCCGCAACATATCAGAGATCCGTTCACGTGAACATTCCGCCTGGGACAAGCCTAATTTATCGGCAATATAACCCCATAAAGCACGATGCAATTCTTCATAATAGGCTTCAAAAAGCTTTTGTTTTAACAACACACCGGCTGTTTTAAGTCTTGTTCGCGCAATTTTGTTGGCTTTGCTGTTTCTTACGCGAATCATATCATTCATGTGTTCACGCCTCTTGTTCAGTACCACGTATACGATCCCTGTTACAGCAATGATCAGGGCCAGAATAATAAAATACAAATAACTGCCTGTCAGGTATTTTCCTTTGTTGCGCCAGGAAGGAACCGCCGTTCTTATATATCGGATATCCCTACCCAGGCTCTCCACGGCACGCCGGTGTATTCCCGGAGCGTAGGAAACTCCGGGAGCGGCCGGATCCGTACTTCTTACCACTATCAGTTTAAGAGGTTCGGAGCGGATGGTCTTGTATTGTTTGTTTTGTATGTCGTAATATGATAATTCCACGGGGTCAATGGTAAAATCCCCGTGACTTCTTGGAATCACCGGATATTCAAAAGTTTTGGATCCGGAAAATGTTCCCCCTGTACTTCGGGAATTGTCTGTGATTTTGGCATCGTAAACTTCAAAATCCGGAGGAAATGTTACCCGGGGAGCTTCCAGAAGATTGATGTTTCCCTCTCCTGTAATGGTTATATATACAGAAACTGCATCGTGTGCTTTTACAGAATCCTTCCCGATATAGGCACTTATCGAAAATTTGCCGACAGCACCCTTAAACGTACCGGGAGCCCCGGCGGGCAGTTCGCTTACATTAACGGTTACAGCAGGAGCTGTTACCCGTTTACGTATGGTCTGATAAGAACCAAAAAACTCATCCAGCAAAGATTGCCCCCTTCTTGTATTGCGCACCTGGATCACACAGACGATCTCCGAGGGATCTATCTTTATGGGACCGGATTGTTGCGGAAGCAATACATAGCGTCTGAGCGTGGCTACCTGATATATCTCTCCGTCTACATTTTCACGCTGCCAGTCAATCTGTTGGGGTGCATAAACTTCCTGGCTCCAGAACCCGTTGAATGTCGGAAATCTAATATCTTCCGCCCCGGATACGTTTACGCGTGTATATAGTTTTAACGTAGCCGTCAGAGGTTCTCCTTTCACTACACGCCGTTTGCTTACATCCAGCCTCAGGAAAACATCCTGATCGGAAATAGCGGTACCGGTAGCAGGATCCTGTTCTTGAACGTTACCTGCCGGAGAAGAAGTTCCCTGGATTACTTCAATGATAAGGGGTTGTGTTCGGTAGGTCACTTTATCGGACACCACCGAAGCTTCCCCAATCGTAAATTTTCCGGTAGTACCGGCTTCCAGGATATACGTATAACTTACAGACCGGCTTTGGGTCCTGCGCCCGTTTATGTACTCCATGCGGTTCATGGTAGATGTAGTAGGTCCGGCCAATACCATGAAACTTTGAATTTCAGGGGGATTGAAAGATTCCGGTTCCAGATTTGTGGCTGTGAACACAAGGCGGAACCTTTCTCCGGTGGCTACCACATTAGGCGCTTCAACGGTAAACTGGCCTTGAGCATTCGCTTGTACAAGACTCAATACAGTCCAAAGTAACAAGAGTGTTCTTCTCATATTCTTGTTATGTTTTTACCAATTCTTACCGGATCTGACAGGGACAGCTGCTTTGGCTTTTTCTTTCTGCACTTTTTCCTGGGTTTCACGTTCTTTTTGTTGCACAGCTTCCAGCATTTGCTGTGCAGCCTGGGGTGTTATGGCCGGAGGCTGCTGCTGTTGTTTGTTCCCGTTCTGATCCTGATCCTGGTCCTGGTCCTGGTTTTGATCCTGGTTTTGATCCTGGTTTTGATCCTGATCCTGATCCTGATCCTGGTTCTGGTCCTGGTCCTGCTGCTGATCCTCCTGTTCCTGCAACATCTTCTGGGCATATGCCAGGTTGGTTTTCGTTTCCATATCAACGGGGCGGTTACGCAATGCCTGTTTATATGCTTCTATACTTTTGGCATAATCTTTCTGTGAGAGATACATGTTCCCGAAATTATGCCAGGCAAACGCTTTCTCCCGTGGATCGGACAGTGAGTCCGGAACATGGGTCATTGTACTCACGGCCTGTTGATGATCATCCACCATCTGCATGGTATTGGCCAGATTGTATTTCGCTTTCAGGGAGGAAGAGTCTTTTGACGCTGCCCTGTGATAATCCAGCAAAGCTGTTTCCATGTCCCCCTTGCGAAAAGCCCTGTTCCCGGACCGTATGTCCTTTTTATCTGCCTGTGCAGAAGCCGTCAGCGACAAACTTGTAAACAGGATAAAAACTGCTGTTTTTGTAAAGATATCAAAACTTTTATATCGTCTGCCCTTTCTTTCACCAATAAGAATTTCCAGGAAAAGGAAGAAAAGGGCAATGGCAAAAAAGTACATATACTGCTCGTTAAAATCCTCAAATACTACCGATTGAAACTCCTGCTCATCCAGTTCTCTTATAGCTTCTATGATTCCCTGAAGCCCAAAATCGGAATTGCCCGCTCTGACATAACTGCCTCCACCGACCTGAGCCACTTCAGCAAGGGTTTTTTCATCCAGTTTTGTAACGACCGTATTCCCTTCTTCGTCTTTCAAAAGGGTTCCGTCTGCCAGTGGTATGGGTTTCCCGAATTCCGAGCCGATGCCTATGCAGTGGACCTGTATCCCCTGATTAGCTGCTTCCCGGGCTGCAGCAACGGCATCGTCTTCGTGGTTTTCTCCATCGGTGATCAGGATCAGGGCACGGCTTTCCGGTGTGTCCAGACTAAAACTCCTGATCCCCGTCAGAATAGCCTGTCCAAGAGCTGTCCCCTGACGGGAAACAGATCCGGTGTTGATGGAGTTCAGAAACACTTTGGCGCTTACATAGTCTGTGGTAACAGGTAACTGTACAAAAGCATCTCCGGCAAAAACAATAAGTCCTATTCGATCCCTGTCCAGATTGTCAACCAGACGGGATACAGCAAGTTTGGCCCGTTCCAGCCGATTTGGCGTGTAATCCTGTGCCAGCATGGAGTTGGAAACATCCAGGACGATCATGATTTCTACTCCGGTCCGTTTCATTTCTTTGACACGGGCACCCGTACGGGGCCTGGATAATCCCAGGGCAAAGAAAAACAGGGCCAAACAGAAAAGACTGATCTTGAGCCATCCCCTACGGGAAGACACACCGGGAGTCAGAGTCTTTATCAATTGGGGATCCCCAAAACGTTTCAACATTCTTTTGCTGCGACGCCTGTACATACCGTACAGCAAAAGCAACAGGGGAATTGCTGCTATAATCCATAAATATTGTACCTGAGCCAGTTGTATCATATCTCTTTACGGTATTCTTCTTAAAACGATCCAACGCAACAAAAATTCCAGAGCCAGTGCCAGCAGGGCTATCAGGGCATAATTCATGAACAGTTCCCTGTAGACCGGAAACGAATCCACCATTGTCCTGCTTTTTTCCATTTGGTTTATCTGGCTGTATATGGACAATAATTTGGTATTATCGGTGGCCCGGAAATACTGACCGTCCGTTGTGTTTGCTATTTGTTTCAGCAACTCTTCATCAATTTCTACTTTTACCTGCTGTATCTGGACCCCGAAAGGTGTCATTACCGGGTAAGGAGCCATACCATGAGCCCCCACACCTATGGTGTAAACACGCACTCCGTAAGTCCGGGCAATTTCCGCGGCAGTCAGCGGGGTCACTTCTCCCCTGTTATTTACCCCGTCTGTGAGCAGGATCACTACGCGGCTAACCGCTTCCGAATCTTTCAACCGGGCTACGGCAGTTGCCAGACCGTTACCTATTGCCGTCCCATCTTCTATCAGACCGGTCTGGATCTCCTTCATCATATTGATCAGAGTGATCCTGTCTGTGGTCAGGGGACACTGGGTATAGGATTCACCGGCAAATACGACAATCCCTATGCGATCCGTGGGACGTTCGGCAATGAATTGGATGGCTATGTCTTTGGCTGCGGCTATCCTGTCCGGCTGAAAATCTCTGGCCAGCATGGAAGTGGATACGTCCATAGCCAAAACAATATCGATTCCTTCCGTTGAAGTGGTTTCAAAATCGGAAGATGAACGGGGACGTGCCATGGCCAGGATCAATGCTGCCATTGCTACCAGCCGTAACAAAAAGGGAATATGCCTGAATGCCTTTCTCCAGGAACTTCTGTCATCCCGAAAAGGCTGCAGGGAAGAAACCTGCAGGGAGGGGGTGCTTTTTCCTTTCAGTTCCCGGTATACGTACCAGCCTGCTAAAGGAATCAGCAGGATGAGCAGGAATAGTATTTTCGGATATTCAAAAAACATAACGGTACTTTAAACTTCTTTTTCTTCTATCAAGGCAGTTTGGGTAACAAATTCCACGGCCTGATCCAGGGAGGTTTCGTTTTCAATATCGGAGGGTGTGTATTTTGCAAATTTGGCAAGATCACCGGTACGTAACATGTCTTCCAGTGTCCTGATAATTTCGACTGTCAAAACAGGATCTCCGGCCGTTTTTTTATGCAACGATCCGATCATTTCCGCCGATGTCTGTTCCATAGCCTGAATGCCCCATCTGTCACGCAGGTATATGCGTACTGTATCGGTCAGCACCGTATAATACTGTTTTACGGTCTGCTTTTTCCATAGTTTCTGCTTTCTTATGGCTTCCAGGGCTTTCAACGCAGCAATGTGCGGCGGGTCTTTGGGTCGGGACAAGCCGAAAACAGGCAGGTTTTTCCTGCGTCTTTTAACGATCCAGACTATCATCCATATTATTCCGGCAAGAGCCAGCAACAGTCCGGCTGCCATAAGGATCTCGGCCCATGTCAGGGGATAACGCATCTGGGGTTTTAGCCCGAATGCCTGAAAAGAGGTCGTGTCAACCTGGATGGTATTGACATACAGCCGGGGGCCTCTGTACCATAAGGTATCTACCGTACCGTCGGGTTTTCTCAAAAACAATGGCATGTCAGGTAACCGGTAGGACCCGCTGTCGAATGACGTGAGCAGGATACGTGCCTTCAAAGACTCCAGGTGTTTTTTCCTGTAGACCGAATCCAGCAGGATTGGCGACAATGCCTCCACACCTTCTGTGATCAGATGTGGCACCTCCGGAAGATCCACGGTTTCTATCCCGGAAATACCGTCCGTATTTTCAGGCAGGATCATGGTCCACCAAACCTGGTCCCCTATCAATATGCTGTCTTTGTCCAGGACGGATTCCCTGACCTGATCTTTTTCGTGTTCCGGGATCCCGGGGATCAGTTGCCCGAATACCAGGCATGGCAACTGCAGGAAAACCCATACAAGAACAATGATCTTTCTCAAATATAATTCATGCATAATCAGGCCCTGCTTTTAAATAAACGGATCAGCGGTTGTACATAATCCTGGTCCGTCGCTATTTTTACGTGATCTACATGGTATTTATTCAGGACGGTTTTAAGATTGTCCTGGCTGCTTTGGTACCAACGGGCATAATTTTCCCTGACCTTTTTCCCGGAAGTATCTATCCATTGTTCACGACCGGTTTCTGCATCGGCCATTCTTACAAGACCTACGTCGGGCAATGAGGTTTCCCGGGGATCGTAAACCTGTATAGCGGCCAGATCGTGCTTATTGACGGCTATTTTCAGCGCCTCCTCAAAACGCGGTTTTTGCATACTGTCCAGGTCCATCATGTCAGAAAGGAGAAATGCCGTACATCGTTTCTTAATGGCATTGGTCAAAAAGCGAAGGGCTTCCGAAATATTGGTCTCTCTGCTGAGCGGCTCATATTCAAGCATTTCACGAATAATGTGTAATAAGTGGGAACGGCCTTTTTTGGGAGGAATGAATTTCTCGACTTTGTCACTGAAAAACAAAGCCCCAACTTTGTCATTATTTATGGAAGCTGAGAAACTCAGTACGGCCGCCACCTCGGCTAAAAGATCTTTTTTTAGTTTTTTACGTGTGCCGAACCAGCGCGATCCGCTTACATCCACCAGCAGCACAACGGTCAACTCGCGTTCTTCTTCAAAGACTTTGATATAGGGGGCATTCATGCGCGCGGTAACGTTCCAGTCCATATTCCTGACATCATCCCCGTACCCGTATTCACGCACTTCGCTGAAAGCCATTCCCCGGCCTTTGAACGCCGAGTGGTACTCTCCTGCAAAGATTTGTCGGGAAAGACCTCTTGTTTTGATCTCGATCTTCCTTACATTTTTAAGCAAATCGTTTGACATGATCAATTATTAAGGAACTTCAACGGCATTGATTATGGATGTGATTATATTTTCCGAGACAATGTTCTCGGCTTCGGCTTCGTAAGTAAGCCCGATCCTGTGGCGCAACACCTCATAGGCTATGGCACGAACGTCCTCCGGTATTACATAACCCCTCCTGCGAATAAAAGCATAGGCCTTTGCCGCTATTGCAAGGGAAATGCTGGCACGTGGAGAAGCCCCGTATGAGATCAGCGGGGTAAGGTCCTTCAAGTTGTATTGATCGGGGTTCCTTGTTGCAAAGACCAGGTCAACCACATAACGTTCAATTTTCTCATCCATATAAACCTCCCGTACGACATCCCGGGCTTTCCGGATATCTGCCGGTTTGATGACCTGGGAAGCTGTGGGAAATTCTCCCGTATTGTTCATGCGAATGATGAGTTTCTCTTCCTCTTTTCCGGGATAATCCACCAAGACTTTTAGCATAAAACGGTCTACCTGGGCTTCGGGCAAGGGATAGGTTCCTTCCTGTTCAATGGGGTTCTGGGTGGCCAAAACCAAAAAAGGTTCGGGCAACGGAAATGTGTGTTCTCCAATGGTAACCTGTCTTTCCTGCATAGCTTCCAAAAGAGCGGATTGTACTTTTGCCGGGGAACGGTTGATTTCGTCCGCTAAAATAAAATTAGCGAAAACGGGCCCTTTTTTAACCTGGAATTCTTCTGTGCGCTGACTGTAGATTAATGTACCTATCAAATCGGCAGGCAATAAGTCCGGCGTGAATTGAATACGGCTGAATTTGGCGTCAACAACACTTGCCAGTGTCCTTATAGCCAGTGTTTTTGCCAGGCCGGGAACACCTTCCAGCAATATATGCCCGTTAGCCAGAAGTCCTATCAGAAGGTTTTCCACAAGTTGTTTTTGTCCCACGATCACTTTTCCCATTTCAAGGGTAAGTATATCCACAAAAGCACTTTCTCTCTGGATTCGCTCGTTCAACTCTTTAATGTTTACGGTTTCCATACAAAGATATTTTCAATACGGTTAAGGTTTTTTCATTTATATTTGTCAAAGATACATCCTTTATGCGGTATTTTGTCCACTTATCTTTTAACGGTACGCATTACCACGGCTGGCAAATTCAAAAAAACGCACCTTCAGTGCAAGCCTCTCTGGAAGATGCTCTTGGCCGTCTTTTAGGGGAACCAGTTACGGTTACCGGATGTGGCCGCACCGATACAGGCGTTCACGCCAGGGATTTCTGGGCTCATTTTAACTACACCGGAAATCCTGTCAGGTGTGAAGGTATAACTTACAAAGTTAATGCCATATTACCCGGTGATATTTATATATATGACATTTTGCCCGTTCCTGAGAACCTTCATGCACGCTTTCATGCCATAAGCAGGACTTACCGTTATTTTATCCGCAGGAACAAGGAACCTTTCCTGGATTCTCTTACTGCAGCACCGGGAACTTATTCGCCCCTTCTGCCCGATATTGACCTTATGAACAAAGCTGCTGAATTGTTGCTGGGAACCCATGATTTTACAAGCTTCTCCAAATTACACTCCCAGACACGGACCAACATATGCACCGTTACCCAGGCAACCTGGTTCAGTATGGAATTGGAAATGGGGACTTCACCGGTTTGGGTCTTTGAGATGACTGCAGACCGTTTTCTCAGGAATATGGTTCGTTGTATCGTTGGGTCATTACTGGAAGTCGGAAAAGGCAAAAACCCCGTGGAATGGATTTTGCAATTGCTGGAAGAAAAAAACCGTTCTCTTGCAGGCCACTCCGTTCCGCCTGAAGGATTGTTCCTTTGGAAAGTGAATTATGACAAACTTAAAACAGTAAATTGATATGTTGCAAATCGTACTTCAAACAGAGGCCGTTGCAGAAGCCTCGTCCTCTATTTCCTTATTGTCCATGGCTGCCAAAGGCGGGTGGCTTATGATCGTTCTGCTGGCATTATCCGTAGTGGCCGTTTACATTTTTGGAGAACGTCTTGTGGTATTGCGTAAAGCCGCCAGGGTAGACCAGAACTTCATGAATAACATCAAGGAATACATGTATGACGGAAAAGTACAGTCCGCCGTACACTTATGTGAAAGTCAGAATACAATAACAGCCCGCCTTATTGCAAAAGGATTGCATAATATTGGACGTCCTCTGACAGATATTAAATCGGCTATTGAAAACGTGGGAAGCATTGAAGTGGCCAGGCTTGAAAAGGGTTTGCCCGTTCTGGCTTCAGTCGCCGGCGGAGCACCCATGGTCGGATTTCTGGGCACCGTCATAGGGATGATCAAAGCTTTCTATAATATGTCCATGGCCGGCAACAATATTGATATTACATTGCTTTCAGAGGGAATCTATATTGCCATGGTTACGACCGTAGCCGGCCTTATAATAGGTATTCCCGCCTATTTTGCATATAATTACCTGTCTTCACGCATAGGGTCCATTGTAAATAATATGGAAAAAAACACCCTTGACTTTCTGGATCTCCTGCAGGAACCGCTTAAATAAGATCGATATATGGCTATTAGAAGAAACACTAAAGTTGAACCTACTTTTACCATGTCGTCCATGACCGACATTGTATTCCTGTTATTGATCTTTTTCCTGGTAACTTCAACCCTGATCAATCCCAATGCGCTGAAACTGTTGCTTCCCAAAAGTACCAACCAGATATCGGAAAAAGCCCGGGTTAGTCTTTCCATAAAACATTATTCCCAGGCAGGAACTTTCTCTTATCATATCAACGGCAACCACCAGGCTGTTTCTTTCAGTGAAATTGAACCGCAATTGCAGGAATTCCTTCAGAATTGTGATGACCCTACTGTTTCTCTGTACGTAGACAAATCCGTACCTATGGAACAGGTAGTGCAGGTAATGAACATTGCCAAACGAAATCAGTATAAGGTAATTCTGGCCACTTCACCTGAATAGAATAGAATCAACTAATCCAATTCATGAAAGAATACCGGGGGAATAAAACAGGATTTTTACTGACGGCAGGTTTCCACCTGTTGCTGGGGGCTGTTCTGCTGGTAGCCGGCCTTCGGTATAATCCTCCGGAAAATGACAACCAGCTGAGCATAGAAATTGAACTGGAAGAAGAGCGCCCTCCTGAACCTCTACGGATCATAGCCGAACAGGGATCACAACCCCGTTCTCCGGAACCTGTCCCCGAAAAAGAACCCGAACTGGTACAGCAGGCTGTTGTACCTGAAGAAGTTGAAGGAACACAACGCACACAGGAAAGCACCCTGGGAGAAACGGGGGATGTAGAAATACAGGACCCCGAACCGCCCGTTATCAACGAAAGAGCCCTTTACAGAAGCCGGGACACAGACACCCTTGCCGGAGAACAAACCGGAATGCAGACAGGGTCCGGGCGTCAGGCAGGACATGCGGCAGGGAATACGCAGACCGGGAATCCGGCCGGTCAGCCGACGGCCCAACTTGCGGGAAGAACAGTAATAGGGAAACTGCCTTTACCTGAATATGCAGAAAACCTCTCCGGAAAAGTAGTCGTAAAAATAAGAGTAGATACTTACGGCAAAGTTACTTCGGCGATTCCGGGAATTGAAGGAACAACTGTGCAGAACAAGACTCTTTGGGAAGCTTCCCGTAAAGCCGCGCTGGAAGCACGTTTTAATGTAAGCGGTTCTGCTCCTGCCATCCAGGAAGGAAAAATCACGTACATATTCACTTTGAAATAATACTTATTCGTAGCGAAGTGCTTCAATAGGATCCAGCCTGCTGGCACGAACGGCAGGAATATATCCCGACAAAATACTGACCACGAAACAGACTGCCACTCCAAGCAACATCCATAACCATGGAATGACAAAAGGCATTTTCATTCCCAGAGAAGTCAGATTACCTGCCAGGATTCCCAGAACAATACCGCCGACTCCTCCCAGCTGTCCTATGACGATGGCTTCAAACAGAAATTGTTGTTTGATCACCCTGGAAGTAGCGCCCATGGCTTTGCGGGTTCCAATTTCCCGGGTACGTTCATTGACTGAAACCAACATGATGTTCATCAGTCCCACTGCAGCACCTAACAATGTGATCAGACCAATAATGACTGCCACAATGGTCACTATCCGCATGGTCTCCATGGAGCGTTCCAGCATATCTTCGCTTCTGTCTACACGAAAATCTGTTTCATCGGTTGGAGAAAGACGTCTGATAGTACGGAAAAGTATCTCTGCTTCTTCATAAGCATTCTGACTATTCTGACCTTCCAGGGGCTGAATCTTAATCTGAAAGTTCATATCGTCACCTCCGTAGACACTTCTGGCGTTGCCCAGGGGAATGAATATCTGTTTGTCTGCACCTCCGCCAAATGCTGAACCCTTTGATTTCAAGACACCTATAACTTGATAACGCCTTCCGTCCACGTTTAGAAATTCTCCTATGGGATCCTGATCTCCGAACAGTGACATCAAACCATAGCCTATAACCGTGACAAAACCGGAAGAGCCCATTTCAAAAGTTGAGAAAAGCCTTCCGGTAGATAATTCCAGCGCGTTAACAGGAAAATAGTCAGGATTAACAGCTATGACCGTGATGTCCGGATTTGTTTTTTCCGATCCGTAACTTACCTCCATCATACCGGCAGCCGGGGCATATACGGCAATCCGTGAAGGCACCCCGTAAGAGCCGGTAAAAGCCATCGCCTGCTGATAAGTTATGGCAGGTTTGTTTCTGATCCTGCGGCGTACCTCGGAAGACTGACCTCTCAGAGATTGTGATCGAATAGTAATGGTGCTGGCCCCCATCCGGTTGAAACTGTCAGTGACCGAACCTTTGATGGCATCAATGGCTGTTAGAATACCAACCAGAGCCATAATTCCTACAGCTATCATCATAATGGTCAGTATTGAGCGGAGCTTATTTGTCTTAACCGCTGTAAGAGAAACACTTAAATTTTCCCTGAGTAATGGGGAGAAACGCAGAAAGGCCGGATACTTCATAATGCAATATTAAGAAATTTCACGTACATTTGCGGTTCAAATCATAAAAAATAATGCAAACTAAAGACAGTTCTCCCGATCAGGGAGAGAATCAACGTTCTAAAAGGGAACGTATCAGCAGCCGTACTGAAGGGGAAAGAGCCCCTGAGAGGTCCCGCCGTGAGGGCGGTTACGGCCATGACAGACCGCGCCGTGAAGGTGCGTCCCGGTCTGACAGACCGCGCCGTGAAGGCGGGTACCAATCCGACAGGCCACGCCGTGAAGGCGGCTACCAATCCGACAGGCCACGCCGTGAAGGCGGCTACCAATCCGACAGACCACGTCGTGAAGGCGGGTACCAATCCGACAGACCACGCCGTGAAGGCGGCTCCCAATCCGACAGACCGCGCCGTGAAGGCGGGTACCAATCCGACAGACCACGCCGTGAAGGCGGGTACCAATCCGACAGACC
>Ga0172381_10002215_pt1 | contig 21780 bp, 17 predicted proteins | sample Leawel6488metaG_FD_119754 | JGI IMG/M metagenome (GOLD analysis project Ga0172381, IMG submission 119754) | Leachate microbial communities from a municipal landfill in Southern Ontario, Canada - Leachate well 64-88 metaG | ecosystem: Engineered > Solid waste > Landfill > Unclassified | place...
ATACAAAGCTATCATTATTTTTTCCTGTGTCTTGCTGCTTTGGGTAACCGAAAACTTGCACGGATTGAGTCCCACCCTGGTTGTTTTCCTGGGAGCCGTAGTGGCATTACTGCCCGGCATAGGGATCGTAAAATGGAACGATGTGGACATTCCCTGGCACCTGATGTTGTTCTCGGCAGGAGCCTACACGCTGGGAGCGGGATTGAACGTTACCGGTTTGCCCGGGATCCTAGTCGGAGAATTGTTCAATGCGGTGGGAATCACACAACAAACTCCGTTCTGGGTTATTTATATCATCCTGACCGGATCCATGCTCATCAGTGCCCTGTTCTTCCAGTCCAAGACCATGCAAACACTCCTTTTTGTTCCCATTGCCATAAGTGTGGCTCAACAATTCGGGTATCCGGTCATGTCCCTGGCTTTCCCCGTTGCCTTGCTTATAGGACACGTGTACGTGCTTCCGTTCAACTCCAAACCGGCAGCATTACTCTATACTTCTGACCAATACAGTCTGGGAGACAGCTTCCGTTTTGGCATCGTCATGATGGCTGTCACCTGGGGAGTTATCATTCTTTGGGGAGAAACCGTGCTCCGTTGGCTGGGTTATACCAACGGCGTTTTTTGAGCTAACGGCTGCCGGGAAACAATTTTTGCATTAGGGCTTCGGGTTTGGGATCGCGTCCACGGAACTTACGGTACAGCACGTCGGCATCTTCAATATTTCCCCGGGAGAGAATGTGTTCGCGGAATTTTCCGGCTGTTTCCCGGTTGAAGATCCCGGTTTCCCTGAACAGTGCAAAAGCATCTGCTTCCAACACTTCGGCCCATTTGTAGGAATAATAACCCGCACTGTACCCACCGGCGAAAATATGAGAGAAAGCGGTTGAAAAAGCAGTCCCGGCAACGGCGGGCAAAATGACAGACCCACTCAGGGTTGTTTCTTCAAATTTGGGAATGTCCATAGAAGGCACCCGGTCCGAATTGTGCCAGGCCATATCCAGAATACCGTATTGCAATTGCCTTACCTGCCCGAACCCGGCCAGGTAGTTTTTGGACGCCACTATCTTGTTTATCATTTCCTCCGGAATGGCTTCACCGGTTTGGTAATGTACGGCAAAAATTTTCAGGAATTCAGGTTCGTAAGCCCAGTTTTCCAGTATCTGGGAAGGCAGTTCCACAAAATCACGGGCTACATTTGTTCCCGTAAGAGAGGGATAAGAACCTTCAGCCAACATCCCGTGGAGACAATGTCCGAATTCGTGAAAGAGTGTTGTTACTTCGCTGAATGTAAGCAGAGAAGGAGTTGTAGCCGTAGGCTTGGTAAAATTGGTTACCAACGAAACCAGAGGCCGGTTTTCCTTACCGTTATATATATGCTGTTCGCGGTAAGAAGTCATCCAGGCTCCTGAACGTTTGCTCTGGCGGGGATAGTAATCCACATATAACAGGGCTGTGAACCGTCCGTCTTCCCCGGTCACTTCAAAAACTTTTACATCCGGATGATAAACCGGCACTTCCGGGGCAGGCTTGAATTGCAAGCCGTATAAAGTCCCGGCCAGAGAGAAAACAGCTTCTTGTACCTTGTCCAGAGAAAAATACGGCTTCAGTATTTCCTCACTCAAATCAAATTTTTCTTCCCTGTATTTCTCTGACCAATAAGAGAAGTCCCAGGGCATCAATAATCCCTTAAACCCTTTTGAAAGTGCATATTGTTGAATTTCTGCCACTTCCCCGCGAGCGTGTGGCAAGGTTTTTTCCATCAGGTCCAGTAAAAATTCGTTGACCGTTTCCGGGTTTTTGGCCATACGCTGTTCCAGTGCATAATCCGAATATTTTAGGTACCCCAGCAATTTGGCTGACTGCAGACGCAAAGCAACAATTTCGCGAATCAGATCCTGGTTACCGTTTTCATCCAGGCAGCGGGAATTATAGGCTTTCCACATCTGTTCCCTCAGGTCCCTGCGGGTGCTGAACTTCATAAACCCGCCATAGCTGGGATAATCAAGCGTAAAAACCCATCCGTCTTTTTGCCGGTCCTGTGCTGCCTCTTTTCCCATTTCCCGCATATATGGAGGAAGGCCGGCCAAGTCTTCTTCAAGGGTAAGATGAAGAGTGTATGCATTGGTAGCTGCCAGGACGTTGCTGGAAAATTTCAGGGAAGCCAGGGAAAGTTGTTCCTGGATGGCTTCGTAAGTTTTTTTGTCTTCCGGTGACAAATTGGCCCCGTTACGTACAAAGCCTTTGTATGTTTCTTCCAGCAAGCGGGCCTTTTCCTGTGTCAGATCAATAGATGACCGGTCCAGGTACACCTTTTTTACCCGTTCAAACAAAGCGGGATTCAGGGATACATACATTTGGTATTCGGTATATAACGGAGATAGCTCCTGTGCCAGTTCCTGCATCTGATCGGAAGTATGAGCCTCGTTCAGGTTGTAAAAGATCGTGGCCACCCGGGTAACTTCTTCCCCGGCATATTCCAGTGCTTCAATGGTATTGGCAAAAGCAGGCGGTTCTGAATTGGCGTTAATGGAATCTACCCTGCCTTTGGCAATATCAATGGCCCGGATCAGGGCCGGTTTGTAATCCTTGAGTTCTATACGGTCAAAAGGCGGGACCTGGTAAACAGTAACGGGTATTTCAAGCAAAGGGTTTTTTTTTGTCATGGTGCAGGAAGTCGCAAGAGTTACAATTCGCAGGTTAGAATGTCTCCACTAAGCAAAAGTAATGATATTTCACAGATCTTTATGTTGTATTCCACCGTCGAAAGACGCTCTTCCGACTGCAACAGACTCAATTGCGCTTCACGCAGCTCTATACCGGAAAGTTCTCGCAGGCGGTATCGTTCCATGGCTATGTCAAAGTTACTGCGGGCCACGTTTAGATTACTTTTTTCTATTTCCCACAATTGCAAGTTGTTATCGTATGCCATCCACAGACTGGCCAAGTCTGCCTGCAGGGCGTTTTCCATCTGTTCCCGGCGCAACCGGCTGTTTTCAATATTCAGCCGGGCATTGGCCTGTTCCCGCCGGCGGTTCCCGGCATCGTACAAGGCAATTCCCATGGAAGCTCCCAGCGTTGGTCCAAATTGGTTGTTCCGGTCGTAGGTACCGTTACCGTACCAGTAATTCCGGTAACCGTAACCGGCATTCAGTCTAAGGTACGGGTAATTCCTGCTTTTGATCCTTTTGTAATCTAATTGGGAAATGGTTTGATTACTTTTGGTTTGTAACAATGAAGTGTTGTTTTTCAGGGTGTTTTGCCATAATTGTGCTTTATCCAGATCACAATTCAGGGCAATGGACGTGTCTGCCGGGACTGTTTTGCGTTCCACCTCTTCCAGCGCCATCAGCCTGTTCAGATTGATGATTGATTTTTTGACCAGTTCAACCTGGGCCAGGTAATCAGATGTATCTGCATTGTAGTCTACCTGTGCCTGCTGGTAATCCAGGCCGGAAGAAGCTCCTATCTGATAACTTTCCTGTACTATACGCAACCGTTCCCTGGACAGGGTCACACTTTGTTGCAAATTATCCAGACGTATTTGCTGCCGGATTAAATAATAATATTCAGAAGCCACCGAAGCTACAAAATCTTCCAGGGTCAGCCGCATATCCAACTCCCCCTGTATACTGAGTTCCTTCAGTTTTTCATAGTTTGCCTGAATGCCGAATCCGTCAAAAAGGGTCCAGTTCACATCAACGCCTGCCTGTACGTTGTTATTCAGGGAAGAAGATGCACTTAGTTCCCCGTCCGGGTAAAGGTAGTTGTTTTGGTAATAAGTCCCTCCATAGGAAGCGCTCAGACCCACAGTGGGTAATTGCCCGGCGTTCCCCCGGGTAGCATTGTTTTCCGCCTGTTGTTCCAGGTTACGCATGATCCGGACCGAGTAATTGTTCTGCAGGCCCGTCTCTATGCAAGCTTTCAGTGTCATGGGATGCGAAGTCCTGTTTTGCATGGAGTCCTGCCGGCCCGTGGCCGCTAAGGCGGTTCCGGGAACCGCCACGGCCAGGACAATCATGAACCTAACAATCATGAACTTATTTATATATCTTGTCATTGGAGTTCCTCCTGATTTTTCTTCTTACTTCTGTCGGTTGCAATATAACCGTACATGGCCGGGACAATAAACAAAGTCATGAGCGTAGAGAAGACCAGTCCTCCCACTACGGCAACGCCCATGGCAATCCGGCCATTGGCTCCTTCACCGGCAGCAAACACCAGCGGCAACAGCCCCAAAACGGTGGAAATACTTGTCATCAGTACCGGACGCAACCGTTGTACAGCCGCAGCCGTTATGGATTCCATTTTCATCATGCCGGCAGCTTGTTTCTGGTTGGCAAATTCTACGATCAGGATCCCGTTTTTGGCTACCAGGCCAATGAGCATAATTAATCCTATCTGGCTGAATATGTTCATGGTCTGCCCTGTCCAGCTCATCAGGGCCAATCCTCCGGCCAAAGCCAGGGGAACGGTAATCATGACAATGAGCGGGTCTTTGAAACTTTCAAACTGGGCAGATAACACCAAAAAGATAAGTACAAGGGCTAACAACATAGCAAAGACCAGGCTCGAGGCACTCTCGCGGAATTCCTTTGATTCCCCGGCCAGGGCCGTACGGAAGCTGTCATCCAGAACTCCGGCTGCTATCTTATCCATCTCTTCCAGCCCGTCTCCTATGGTATATCCCTGGTTTAACCCGGAAGAAATGGTTGCCGAGACAAAACGATTGTAACGGTATAATTGTGGCGGAGCCACGTCTTCGTAAAGGGTAACCAGGTTGTCCAGCTGGATCATTTCTCCCTTATCGTTGCGGATGAATATGGATTTCAGATCGGCAGGGGTATTGCGTTGCTGGCGGTTGATTTCTCCCAAGATCTGGTATTGCTTCCCGTTCATGTAAAAATAACCCATCCGTTGACCACTCAAAGCATACTGCAGGGTTTGAGCAATATTCCTGGTGGTAACGCCCATGGTATTTGCTTTGTCACGATCAATAACAATCCGGGTTTCCGGTTTGGTGAATTTAAGGTCCACATCGGCCATCCTCAGCACCGGGCTTTGATCCACTTGTTCCATGAACAAGGGTATTACTTCCTGCAATTTTTCAATGGTGGGCGCCTGCAAAACGTATTGCACGGGCATACCGCCGCGCCGGCCTCCGAAGGTGGATGTCTGCTGCACAAAAACCCGTGCCTGCGTCTCGCTCATGACGCGTTGTGTCATGGCCTCGGCAATATCCATCTGGCTCCGTTCCCGCTCCCGGATATCGGGCAGTAAAACATTCACAAAGCCACCCCCGGTCCAGGATCGGGAGACAAGCGCGCGGTTTTCGTATGCCACGGAATCGGAGATATCAGCTATGCGGTCGGTAAAGTCACGAATGTACTCAAAGGTACCTCCCTCCTGTCCGGTCACACGCACCGTGATCTGCGAACGGTCTTCCAGGGGGGACAACTCGGACGGTATGGTTATCCAGAACCAGGCAATGATACCCAACAAGAGAAACACCACCGGAATGGCTACCCATTTAATTTTCAGGAATGCTGTGAGCCACCGGGAATATCCGTTGATCATCCCGTTGAAGAAGGGCTCTGTTTTTGCGTAAAGCCAGCCTTTTTTATCCCTTCTTTTGAGAATCTTGGTGGCCAGCATGGGAGTGAAAGTCAGTGCCACCAGGGAAGAAAAAGCCACCGCTCCCGCTATCACTATGCTGAACTCCTGGAACAATCGTCCGGTCATGCCTTCCATAAATATGATGGGCAGGAAGACGGCGATCAGGGTAATGGTAGTAGAAACCACCGCAAAAAAGATCTCCTTTGACCCTTCTATCCCCGCTTTCCGGGGTGAAACGCCCCGTTCAATACGTATATATATGTTCTCTGTTACCACAATGGCATCGTCCACCACAAGTCCCACGGACAGCACAACAGCCAGCATGGATAGTACATTTATGGAGAATCCTGCTATGTACATGACAAAAAACGCACCCACCAAAGAAACGGGGATGACCACTACCGGGACCAAAGTAACCCGCCAGTCCCTCAGGAAAACAAAAATGATGAATACAACCAGGACAAAGGCTATGAAAATGGTATCTCTCACTTCCTTGATGGAAGCCCGTATGTATTCTGTGTTGTCGTACATTACCTCTACGGAAACATCTTCCGGAAGGTCTTTTTTCATTTGTTCAACGCGGTCAATGGCCTCATCGGCAATCATTATGTGATTGGCTCCCGGCTGCGGGATAATGACCACGATGACCATGGGAACACCGTCTTTTCGCAAAGCACTTCGCGTGTCTTCCGGTCCCAATTCGGCCCTTCCCACATCCTGAAAACGCACAATTTGACCACGATCCTGTTTGATTATCAGGTTGTTGAATTCGTGCGGAGTTGTCATCAGGCCCAGCGTACGGATGGAAAGTTCAATTTTATCTCCCTCCACCCTTCCGGAGGGCAATTCCACGTTTTCGCGGTCCACGGCATTTTTCACGTCCATGGGCGTTACCCCGTAACCGGCCATTTTTACCGGATCCAGCCACAGGCGCATGGAGTAACGTTTCTCTCCCCAGATCATTACACCACTTACGTCCTGAATGGTCTGCAATTGTTCTTTCACCGTAAGTTCCGCTATATTGCTCACTTCCATCAGCGATCGCTTGTCGCTGCGGACCCCTATCTGCATAATGGGTGTTGCATCGGCATCTGCTTTGGACACGGTGGGCGGATCACAGTCCCGGGGTAAAAAACGCTGTGCCCGGGAAACTTTATCCCGCACGTCGTTGGCGGCCGTTTCCAGGTCAACACTCAATTCAAATTCTATGGTAATGCGCGAACTCCCCTGGCTGCTGACACTGCTCAGGGAACGGATTCCCGGTATGCCGTTGATGTTTTGTTCCAGGGGTTCGGTGATCTGGTTCATGATCACGTCTGCATTGGCGCCCGGGTAACTCACGTTGACCGTAATGATGGGACGGTCCACGCTGGGAAATTCCCGGGTTCCCAAAAATGTAAATCCAATCAAACCGAACAGGGTGATCACCAGAACCACCACCGTTGCCAGGACGGGTCTTTTTATGCCTAATTCGGAAATGTTCATAAAGCGTCCTCTCTTTCCACAATCCTGTCAATGATCACATCCAGTCCGCTGCGCAATTGCATGACTCCCGAAATGATCAGCGTATCGCCCGCCTTCAAGCCGCTCAGGGCCTGTACCCGGTTAGCGGTGCGTATCCCGCCGTCTATGATCACCGGCTGCGCTTTTCCGTTTTTGTATATGTAAACCAGGTTTTCTCCCATCTCGGGGATGATGGCCTCCGAAGGAACGGAAATGGCATCCGGTATCTCGTCTTTCATGATCTTTACCGAGACATACCTCCCCGGAAGAAGTTGATTGCCGGCATTGTGATACAGTGCCCGCACCGTTAAAGTCCGCGTTGCACGGTTGATGCCCGATTCCACGGCATAAACGTTTGCGCGATACGTCTTGTCCCGTCCCTGGTCGTCTGTCAGTGTGAATTCTATGGGCGTGCCCTTGTGAATGTCGCGCGAATACGTCTCGGGAACGGAAAATTCAATCTTCAAATCCGAGACTTTCGCCAGGGTAGCGATCTCTGTGCCCGGCGAGGCAAAAGCACCCTCGCTCAATTGCCGGAGCCCGATCACCCCGTCAAAGGGTGCTCGCAATTCCGTTTGTGCTATCTGGGCTTTGACCAGTTCAATATCTGCCTGCAGCTTATTGTATTCGGTCAGGACGGCCTGGTAAGCCTCCTGGCTGACGGCATCCCTTTCCAGCAGGGTTTGCTGGCGGTATACCCTGTCCTCTGCAAGTTTTACCTGGGTTTCCAGCTTTTTCATTTGGGCCTGCAAGGGGGCGTCATTAATTTTTGCCAGAACAGTCCCTTTTTTAACAGAGGCACCTTCCGTAAAATATATGGCCACAACTTTCCCTGAAGTTTCAAAGGTCAGGTTCACTTCTTCGGCCGGAAGAATATCTCCGGTGGTAACGGTATGGTCGGACATTACATGGGGCAAGAGCACTTCTGCGTTTACTTGAAGCGTTTGCTGTCCGGTGCGTTGTCCCGGAACAGGTCCCGTATCATCTCCACTCAGTATTCTTTTGAGTAAAGGAAAAAATATAATAAGGCCCAGCACCAATAAAGTCAGAGCACCTAAAATCCATTTGGAACGTTTTGACATAATTTGTCTTGTTAATCTAAAAATTAAAAAAAAAGATCCAAAGTTAGACTCAGATCAATGTAAATGGTTTAATACGTACCGGATTATTTTGAATACGTGTTGACAATTTTCAGTTTTGTATGAAAACTCAGGAAAACCAGCAAGGCATAGGCAAAACACAACAGGGCCAACAGCAACGCACGGGTCTCATAGAAAAAAGGAGCGTGAATCGCAAACGGAATTGCCATAACCAATAGTGTTATAGACAGGATAAGTAAAAACAGGGAGAACGCCCTCTTTGTTGTGAAATAGATCTTGCCCGCATTGTACCATTCCAGGATCAATCCCATGATCATACCAAAAGCCACTATCTGGATTACATACATTTCCAGGTATTGCCTGAAAAACAGGATAGCCACCGCGACCAGTACGGCAACCAGGCCCAGGTAAAACAAGATCTTTACCGGTTTGCGGCTGTTTTTGCTTTCATTCGTTTTATTGATGCCCCAAACAATGAAACAGGCTTCCCCTCCCACGATGAACATAATGGAGAGCAAAATGACCTGTAACGCCGGCGCTGCCAATAATAAAAGCAGACCACCGGAAATTCCCAGCAGCCCTCCCAATAAAGTGACATAAACAAGACGTTTATCCGGAATGCTCATAAGAAGGGATTTTGAACTAAAACAAAACTAATCATTTTTTTAACACGTTATGCACAATTCGTTAAAAATCTTTATTTTTACCCGAATCCACCCAAAACAATGACTTATGAAAATCACTTCTTACAAAGATTTTGAAACTTCTCACAACCCGCACGGCGTAGATGCCCGGGTAATATTCAATACAGAAGCTGTCCAGGTAGTACACATTACCCTGAGGAAAGGCGAAGGCCTGAAACTGCACACTACTCCCATTGATGTTTTTTTTTACATCCTGGAAGGAGAAGGATATATAGAAATTGGGGACGAGACACAAAAAGTGGTCAAAGATATGCTGATAGACAGCCCTAAAGACATTCCCCACCGTCCGTTCAACAAGGACAGCGATGTGTTCCGTTTCCTGGTAGTGAAACTAAAAAAATAATTACCGCAACCCGGCCTTACTTAACAAGTAAGCCGGGATATCCGCGTCAAAGACTATGGATTCAATGCGGAATTCGGTCCCGCCGCCGGTCTTGAGCATGTCTTTATAGACCATCCGGGTGGGGAACCACCTGTTGTGGATACGTTTTACGTCATATAGATCTATTCTTTTTAGCAGCTGACCGCTACGGGCATACATTTCCTGTCTCAAAGGCACGTATTTTTGGGCATCTACCCACATTTTTTGCCGGGGATAGGCTACATCATTCACTTTTGCAATCAATTCCACGACCATCACACGGGTATCCCTGAGGGTATCCTGAACAAGTGTTCCGGCATGATACAACTCGGTAAGCTTGCGATCGTCCATGAAATCTTCGTACGAAAGGTCGGATCCCATGACCGATTGACGCAGCATGTGCCCTGATATCTGGATGGTACGGTCGGCAGCAGGTGTATAGATCCAAAGATTGTCCCCCAGTTTCAGCATTTTTGTTCCGGCCTCGGATGCCGGGGAAAGGTACTCGGTAAGGGCCGAGTCTTCACCCTTGCTCCAGCTTTTTGATGTAAGCGTACGGTCGGAACGGCGGCCGTGTATGGTCATGGAAGATTCAAATATCCGGCTTTGGGAAGACTGGTTGTTGTCAACTTTCTCCAAAAGGGCCAGGGCTTCCGGGTTATCCTGGGCAAAGAGGGATGCCTGGAAGGTTCCCGGGAATAAAACACCTGCCAACAAGCCTGTAACGAGTAAAGTGGTATATTTCATAAATTTATTCTTTTTTTATGTGATCATACGTCCAATTCATTAAATAGCCGGGATGTTTCCCGTTTGTAAATGCCTGTACCGGCCAGCATATTTCCCAAAACCATGGAAAACACACCCGGGATAAATCCAATGTAATAGATCACGGGCGTTACGGCCGGGCGCACCACCCCCGGGATCAGAATGGTGGCATTTTGCATGAACCCGGAAAAGTCAAACCCCCTGGCACTGAAAATAAAGACCAGGGCCACCCCTATGGCGGTTCCCAATACCGAACCCAGGGCTCCTATTATAAGGGCTTCCCAGATCAGGGAACCATAAATATGTCCTTTTGATTCTCCCAAAGCTATTCGTACCCCAAACTCCGTATAACGCCTTAACCCTCCCAGCAATCCTGCATTCCACAAAACAATGGACATGGCCGCCACAAACAAAACGATCAGCATGGCACTTATTGCCTGGGAATAAACCAAGATCTGCGCCATTCCTTCTTGTTGACTCAAAGTCAGCATGACGGGGGAAAATTCGGGATCCTCCCCTGAATTTTCCGTGTATTGGCCAAAGCGATCGTTAAAACGGGTGACTATTTCCTGCGCCCGGCGGTCGTCGTAATGGATTTCCGGTAAAAAACCAAGGATTTCCCCAGCAGCATCTTCCATGGCAAAAGCCGAACGTGCGTCTTCCAGGTCCATCAAGACAGCTCCCCTGTCCAAACCCGTTGTTCCAAAACGGACCGTCCCGGCAATTACAAAATTGACAAAAGAAAAGCCCCCTTCCATGGTCGTTCCGAACAAGGTAAACGAATCGCCCGGATTGACGTCAAAACGGGCAGCCAGTTCTTCCGACAACAGTACTTCTTTGCGTTTTTCAGGTACCTGTCCCCTGACGATGGCTGCAGGCAGGTTAAACCGTTCCCGTTCCCGGGAATTTTCAGACAAAAGGTCCACGGCCCATCCGGCTACCGGTCCCTGTCCCCTGGTTTCTCCCAGTGAATCCGGGAAATCGGCCAGTGCACCAAAACGAATCCTTGGGGCCCAATCAATTTCCGGGAAAACTTTTTCCAGTTCTTCCAGGAGTGTTTCCACATGCAACAAGGCCAGATCGTTGGGAAACTGGTTGGACTCGGCAGCATAAGCTTTAGTCATAACTTTTACGTCTCCCCCTTCAAAATTGGAGCTCATTTCAATGGAATCTCCTAAGACCCCGGTTACCCAGCTGTACAGGAAAACGGTAAGTAACGCGCCCAGCGATACCACTATGACCGGGAGCAGGCTCCTGCCTTTGTCCCTGAGGATTCCCTTAAATATAAAATTTTTCATACCAGTTTTCCTTTTAGTGCTTCCGTAGGTTGCATTTTTGAAATTTTACGTGCCGGCAGGTAACTAACTATTAAAGAAGTGATAAACACCAGGACTACAGTGGCCATGATCAGGGCCATACTGTATGCCGGAATGATCTTGTCACCCACGGCCAGGCCGGCCTGATCGGTCATATCCGGCATGGGAATCCCGGTCTTTTGTATCCACCCCAATAATGGAATTCCCCAGAGGGATCCCAGCAATATGGCCAGCAGGGCGTGAATGGTCCCCTCTATAGTAAAAACAGTTACCACCCGGCCCCGGGTCATCCCAAGGGCAATATACGTACCTATCTCTTTTTGCCTGCGAAAAACCGACAACACCTGCGTATCAAATATAGCAAGCAGGGCTATGCACAATAAAAGTGCAGAGATGACCATCATTCCTCCTTTCTTTGCGTCCACTACGGCTTCTATATCTTTCATGAGGGTGTCCAGGTCTGTATAGTGCCAGGCCCCGGCATAAGTTGCCCCGTGTGATTGCCCGGTTTTTTCAGCCAACTCCCTGTCCAGGAGCACATAAGTGTATTCCCCCTGCATACCGGTTATTTCCTGTAATGTTTCCAGCGGGATCCAGACCTGGTTTACGTCCACGGTGGGGACATTGGTATGGAAAATTCCCGTTATGATCACATCCCTGGCATCGAATACACCATTCACATCCCGCCAGCGTACGATCATACGGTCACCTGTATCCAGTCCGGCAGACCGGGCCATTCGGGCCCCGATAATTGCCGGAATGGCATCTCCCCGGACATCGGGTGGCAATGAATCCATCAGTCCGGAAGGGATTTCCAGAAGTGTCTGGGCCGGATCTATGCCTTTAAGAACAATATTGATCAAGCGCCCCCCAGGGTAAGCCGAGGCCTGTGTCAGGAGTACGGGACTGGCGTGTCCTGCCGAGATTTCTTCTTGAAGAGCCCCGGGCAAAACTCCATGGGATTCAGATAACGTATAGGGATCGTACGGATCGTAAAGGGGATGGCTCAACCGACCGTATGCAGTCTCCCAGGCAATGGTATCTGTTTTTGCCTGTTTATTCCAGCCGTCAAGCATTCCGTTAAAAAATATGATGACGACAAAGGCGATGGAAAGCACCGACACGTTGAGCCAGGTTCTCTTTCCGTTGCCCATAAGATTTTTGAATGCTAATTTAAATGATAACATAGTGGCTGATTTTTAAGAATCCTTTGGATATTCTTCCCGGTCAACCGCCCCGTCTTTCAGGTATATGATCCGGTCCAGGTATTGCATCACTTTTTCATCGTGCGTAGAGAATAAAAAGGTGGTCCCCAGTTCCCGGTTCAATGTTTTCATGGTTTTAACAATGTGGTGTGAATTGTCAGAGTCAAGATTGGCCGAAGGCTCATCGGCCAGTACCAGCGCCGGCTTTTTTACCATGGCCCGGGCAATAGCCACCCGCTGGCATTCACCGCCCGAAAGTGTGGAAGGCCTGGCGTGAACACGATCGGCAAGACCCACCCATTCAAGCGCTTCCATAACACGTTTTTTTCTTTCTGTCGTGTTTATTTTTTGCAACAGTAAAGCAAATTCTACGTTCTCATAAACCGAGTAAACAGGCAACAAGTTGTATGTCTGAAATATAAACCCTATCCCTTCATTGCGTAATAAAGCCGCCTGTTTTTGGGAAAGATCGCTGATACGTTTTTCCAGAACGGTAGCGGTTCCTTCCGTAGGTGTATCCAGTGATCCAATAATGTTGAGCAGTGTTGTCTTACCTGAACCGCTGGGTCCTACGATCCCGGAAAACTCTCCTTTTCCAAACGTAAGGCTGATGTCACGAAGGGCCGTAAACAGACCTTTACCGGCCGGAAATCTTTTGGTTACCCCTTCAAGTGTTACAATGGCATTGTTTTTCATATATTTTCAGTTGATTGTTTGTGTTGTCTTTTGCCGCGTCAGGTGGCTTATTACCAACATGATGCGAATTCCTTTTCCCGGTAAACGGTTGGCTGTTCCTCCCATATCGGGAAGCATGGAAACATCCGGATTGGCAAACGCCATGACATACAAATCCCCGAAAGCCAGGGTGTGTTTCCATTGCAGGAAATTGTACATGCCTTTTCCTTTCCAATCATAATAAAAGATATACCCCAGATGATCCCACAGGCTAATGGGATAATCCATCCAAAAAGCCGTCAGGTGACGGCCCCCGCTCAGTTCAAACGCTTTTTCACCGGAAGCCATGAACATGTGCTCGGCCGTCAGGTGCAAGCCGTTCCCCAGCCCAAAGGTGTAATCGGCACCTGCCATAAAAAGTTCCTGGTTGGCAAGGACCCCCGCCGACCCTCTTTTGTTGATCCAGGATGCCTCGGCCCAGAATCCTATCACATAATCAAAGCGCAGATCCACGCCGTACCGGTTTTCGTACAGACCTTGCATCTCTGTTTTCCTGCGGTGGTAAGTAACCGCCGCCGACCCGCTGCCCGCGGGGATTTGCAGCCGTGCCCCAAACTCGGGCACACGTTCATCCGACAGGCCTATATCCCAGGGTCGTTGGCCGTCGTTGCCCAACAGACCCCACACCCAGATGTTGATGTTGTTGTCAAAGTAATACCGTCCCAGAGCACCCCAGACTCCTTCTGTAAGCTGCAAAGGATCCCGTGGATCCATGGTGTCGAACCACATCAGCGGCCGAAGCATTAACGCGGATCCGAAATTGATCTTTTGCAAACCCACACGTAGCTCGGAACGGGGTCCTGCCATTTTCACCCATCCCCTGTACAAGCGGCTTTCCGTTTCCAAAAGGGATGTGCCCGGTTCCCACAGGTAATGGGCATAGAGGTTTCCCGCCATTTTCGCTTCAAACCTGAAAGCACGGGGACCTGTTGTACGGCCTATCTGGAAATTGATCTGCGGGATGTAACGCATTCCGGGTGCTACAGATTCCCATCCGGCAGTAGTCCACCCGCTCCACTGTCCACGCAAACTGATCTGGGCAGGAATCGTATCCTGCCGGACCTGTGATTCCGCAGAAGATACCGGCAGACAGATTACTACCAGGCAAATCCAGAAAACGGGTTTGGTGTTCATGGTTCACAGGTTTTTGTCTTGTCACCAATGCCGCATGTTATAATACGCGTGATATCCCCTATCATTTCATTAACATTCGGATAAAGAGCAGATAATTTTTTGTCGGTAAGCAGATCTATCATTTTCATGCTCATTGCCAGGAGCATCTCCGGTTTAAAATCTTTGCGAAAAAACCCTTTTTCCTGGGCATCCCGGAACGCTTCCATGATCAGGTTTCCGGTCTTCCCGGTCAGATCCATCATATATTCCAGTAAAGGAGAACCGTCCCGGCTGTAAATATCTTCAATGAATTCACGGCTGATATCTGCAGTTCCTTCCATTTTCATAAACATCATACGGCGCAACTTATCTTCTGCCGGGATCTCTGCGTTCATGATACTTCTGAACCGATCCATACCCTCGGCAGCAGCAATGTCAAGTATGCGTTTTGCCAAGGCCGTTTTGTTTTCAAAATACCGGTAAAAAGTCATTTTGCTTACACCCGCTTGCAAACAGATCTCCTCAACGCTCACTTTTGTGAATCCGAATTTCCAGAACAGGTTGCGTCCGGCATCTGTCAGTTTGGTTTCCGTGTTTTTCCCGGCTTGCTTTTTCATTTATGTTACGTTATTTTATCTATGTTACGATATGTGTATATTTATCCAAATATAGTAACTTTTTTAATTTTGCAAAAAATATTGTTTCTTTATATTGATGAAAAAGATCCGATTTGTTATTCCCGATCCGTTGTTCCTGGCCCTGGGCCTGACCGGAATCACGCTCATAATGGCTTACTTTCTGGGAACGGAGGTACGTCCGGGATTCCCGGGGATTGCCGATGTACTGGTTTACTGGACAGAAGGATTCTGGGAATTGCTGGCTTTTTCCATGCAGATGGTCCTGATCCTGTTGCTGGGATATATGCTCGCGCTTTCACCGCTCCTGGACCGTCTCTCTTCCCGATTGAGCTCCCTCAGCCGGCATCCGGTGCGCGGCACGGTTATCCTGACATTGATCGCCATCGTGTTGGGATGGCTCAACTGGGGGCTTGCCCTGGTATTCGGAGCGATCCTGGTAAAAAAGATTGCCGAGCAGGCCGCGCGCTCCAACTCGTCCATCAATTACCCGCTCCTGGGAGCCTCGGCATATATCTGCATGATGGTCTGGCACGGCGGTTTATCGGGGTCTGCGCCTCTTTCCGTGGCCGATGCCGGTCATTTCCTGTCCGCCAAAACCGGTATCATTTCGCTGCGGGAGACCCTCTTTTCTCCCATGAACCTTGCAGTAACGGCCGCCCTGCTGGTGTTGATGCCGCTGGCTTCGGGGTTATTCGCAAGGAAAAACAGCGGATCGGTACCTGTTGTTCCCAGTTCTTTTCAAACATCCTCCCTGGACAATACTGATTCAGGACGTTCGCGAATATTGCCCGTTTTCGGGATCTTACTGCTTGCCGGATTTTTCATATACACATTTACCCGCAGCGACAGCACCCTGGGATTGAACCAGGTGAATATTATTCTCTTTGCACTTGTCCTGATGGCATTCCCTAATTCCGGTGCCCTGGGAAACGCAGCCGCCAAAGCCGTGCAAAGTACTACGGGAATCATTATCCAGTTTCCGCTTTATGCAGGCATCATGGGAATCATGAAATATTCAGGCTTGTTGGTTGTCATCACCCATTGGTTCGTGTCTGTATCCACGCCCCAAAGTTTACCGCTGTTTTCCTTTTTGAGTGCCGCCCTTGTCAATTTGTTCGTGCCCAGCGGCGGCGGGCAATGGGCCGTGCAAGGGCCCGTACTGATGGAGGCCGCCGGTCTTGTGGGAGTAAATTATGCAAAAGAAGTCATGGCCCTGGCCTACGGGGACCAGCTGACCAATATGTTACAACCATTCTGGGCACTGCCTTTATTGGGCATAACCGGGTTGAAAGCCGGTCAGATCCTGAAATATTCCCTGCCTTTTATGATAATTGGCACAGCAATCTACGCGTTGGCGCTTCTGATTTTTTAACAGCTGTTAAAACCCCAAATCTTCTTCTATGGGAGCCAGGGCCTCCAGGGCAAGCTGTGCAAATTCATTGAGCGGGATTCCTATGGCTTCGCATTCCAGGATGGCTTCCCGGTTGACAGAAGCCGCGAATATTTTTTCTTTCATGCGCTTGGTTACCGATTTCGTTTTCACACTGGAGATCTTCTTATCCGGATATACCAATGCCACGGCAAAGATCAGACCGGTTATAGTTTCCCCGGCTGCCAGGGCATGCTGGAACAGTGTGGACCGTTTCTTCTCTCCCGTAGCCTTTTCGTTGTGCATGCCAATGGCATCCAGCACCTCTTCCGGCAGATCCTCCTGCTGCAGCATAAACACCCCTTCCGGCCCGTGCCGCAACGGATCGGCCCCTGTCAGTTCCACATCTATATCGTGCAACAGCCCGGCCATGCCCCACGCATCTTCATTTTCCCCAAACCTTCGGGCCAAGGCCCTCATGACTGCCTCAGACGCCAGGCTGTGGGCGATCATTTTGGGATTCGTTATGTGACTTTTAAGCAGATTCAGGTAATGTTTTCTTGATTTCATTTATTCTTCCACCAGTTGAAACACCATTTTCCCAAAAGATTCGATAGTCATTCGCAGACTTGTCTCGGAGGGAAAGTTTATTACTGTCTCTCCCGGCATTGAGTTCTCCCCAAGCCGGTTCAACAGAGCCTCCTGGATGGTACAACCTGAAAAAAAAGCGAGCCCGATCAACAAAGGAAATACATGTAACGCTTTATTCATAATGTAATTCATCTTAAGGTTATTACAAATATACGATTCATACTGAAATTTAGTAATTTTGTTTTTATGGAATATATGAATGTCCTTGTCTGGATAGGTTTTTGTCAGGCTTTATTTGCTGCTATCCTAATGTTTACAAAAAAAGAGCGCACGGTTTCTGATAAGATCTTATCGGCCTGGATGGTCTTGTTGTCCATTGAGTTCCTGACCTGCGGGATCGATTATATGTTGTTTCAAAGACCGCTGTTGTCTGGTTCTCACTTGTTGTTCAATGCCGCTTTGTATTTGTATGTCCGATCGCTTACCGAAGCAGGATTCCGCTTGAAATACCGACAGCTTCTCCACCTGATACCGTTCCTGTTGTTTGAAATTCTGGCCTATATTATTCAGGAACCGCTGGTCCTGGGAGATTATCTTGTGTATGATGATAATTATTTATTCCGGTTTTCTTTTGCCCTGGTCAACCTTGTTTCATGGCTGATATACAGCGCTTTAAGCATTACAACGATCCATAAATACCGTGTAAACCTTCTGAACGAGAAGTCAAATATTGAAAGGAACGAAAACATCAAATGGCTTGTGTCGGTAACCACGTTTTATGTGGTCTATTGCATTCTGGAGTTTGTTCTGTCGTATTTTCTGGTTGCCAAAGGTTACCATTCCATGACGCCTTATATATTCAATTACTCCCTGCTTTTGTTTTTTGTTTATATGTTGAGTTTTTATGGGTTATTGCAAAAGAACATTCCGGAACAGCTGCTTATGGCAAAAGATAAAAAGCTACACAAAAAGCCTTTGCTAAACGACCGGGACAGAAACGCCATCGGGAAAAAAGTCCTGGAATATTTTGACGTTCAGAGATCATACCTCAACCCCGATCTGAATATGGAGGTTCTTGCCGCCGAACTGAATGTCCCCAAACATCAGCTTACAGAGGTACTGAACACCGGCCTCGGAAAGAGTTTTTTCCAGCTGGTCAATTCCTACAGGGTGGAAGCCGTGAAAAAAATGCTGGCTGATCCCGGCAACAACTATTCAATAGAAGCTATTGGTTATGAATGCGGGTTTTCAAACAAATCTTCTTTTTACAAGATCTTTAAAGAGACTGTAGGAAAAACTCCCGTAGAATACAGAGACAGCCTTTTTTGTGTCTGATCTTCCCCGGTCCGCCTTTTACAAAAAATACCGGTTGGTGTTGTCCGTCTTTTAAATAACGGACTGTATTTATTTTATTTTATCCCCTTCTTTGCATAAAGCAAGAAATGATGAAGCGGACAATCGTGGTACTTTTATTGGTTTTGGCCTGTCTGAATGTCAACGCTCAGAAAAGGGACAATGCACAAATCAACCTGAATGGGTACGGCAGGGGATCTATCTTTGGCGGGGGAACAGACTACGATCTGGCCTCGGCTTTTGCCGAGTTTTCTTTCCAGGCATCCCTGAGCAAAGGGAAAGCCTTGTTTGTATCGGACATAAGGTTTCGGACAGGGATGGCTTTTGGCGAGAATGAGCTGGCATTTCAAATAAAAGAACTTTATGCCGGGTATAAGGGAGAAAGACTGAGCATATTCCTGGGAAACCAGATAATCAATTGGGGTCGGTCGGATGGATTTAATCCAACCAATAACATTACGCCCGATGATTATTTTTTTCTTTCTTCGGATCCTGCCGATCAAAGGCTTTCCAATTTTATGCTGACATTAAATTACTATCCCGTTCCCGGGATAAATTTAGAAGTGATCGGGATCCCGTTTTATAAAATGTCCGATTACCGGTTTGATCTCTTTAACATGGGAGATTATGTGCTGTTTGGCAAAGACGTCATTCCGGAACGAATTTTGGCAAACGGGACTTTAGCCGTAAGAATTAATTTTGATTTCCCGGCCGCCGGAGGGTCCCTCTCATGGTTTCGGGGGTATGATCCCTATCACGGATTCAATGTGACTGCAATTGACTGGTCTTCCGGCCAGCCCATGGCCCATATTGCCTCTGAAGCCTATCGCAAGACTTCATTGGGGGCTGATTTCGCCCTCCCATTAGGGGGATGGATCATCAGGGCCGAAGCCGCTTATAATATTACAGACAATCCGGATAACAAAATTTTTATACCCAAATCAGACCTCAGCTACGTGGCCGGGGTGGAAACCAATGTGGCCGGTTGTACGCTTATTGGACAATATATTGGTAAATACACCCTTGATTTTGAACCGTTGGTTGTTCCCGTGCCCGGCAACGGCACCGATCCTATGGCCATGGTTCAGTATACGAATGAAATGATCGGGTATGAAAACAGATTGTTTAACCGCAAGGTGTTTCATCAGCAGGAAAAGACCAATCATGCGGTTTCTTTTACCGTAACAAGAAACTTTGCCTACGATGTAATTAATGCGGAATTTACGGCTTATTACAATATTACATCCAATGAATGGCTATTGAGACCTAAGGTTACCTGGAAAATTTCAGATGCCCTGTCTGCCTGCATAGGAGGGAATTATATGAAAGGTGACGCACAGACTTTGTTCGGTTATTCGGCAGCCTTACTGAACGGGGCTTTTCTTGAACTGAAAGTAAGTTTTTGATCTATGAAAAAAGGCATGTTCGTTATCAGGTACAGATGGTGGATCATCATAACAACCGTATTGCTGGTTGTCGTAAGTATCATTCCCCTTCTTCAGATCCGTATAAACCCGGATCTGGAATCATACATGCCCGATTCCATGCCGTCAAAACAAAACAACCGGATCATAAGCGATATTTTCGGGAATGATGAAATGTTGCTGCTTGTTTTTGAAGCCCGGGACGTGTTGGCACCCGAAACACTCAGACGGATCCGGGAAATCAGTGAAGCCTTCTCCGGGATGCCTCAGTTTGGGAGAGTCTATTCAATAGGTCAGGCAAAAAATATCCGTTCTCAAGACGGGAACATGGTAGTTGATCCTGTGTTGGGGGAGCTCCCCCGGACCATTTCGGAACGGGAAGGGTTGCGTGCTGACATAAAAGCAAACGATCTGGTTTATAAAATAGTTGTCTCGGACGACTTCAGGTATGCGTTGATAATACTGAGTTCTAACAAGGGTACTCCTGACAATGATCTTATGAAAATTGTGGAGTCCACGTTAGCAGAATTTCCCGGAGAAGAAAAAGTGTTTGTTACCGGGGCTCCTTATCTGAGAGATGAATCCAATCAAAAAATAGGACATGACCTTTTGGTACTGTTACCTATTGGTTTGTTGGTCATGTTTCTTTTTCTGTTTATTACTTTCAGGGACATAAGAAGCGTGCTTCTTCCGTTCTCGGCAGTGCTTTTTTCCATCGTGATATGTCTTGCTCTGATCCCTGTTTTCGGGTGGGAACTCAGTCTGATAGGAGTGCTTATCCCAATAATGATGATCGCCATTGCCAATAATTACGGAGTCTATTTCATTGCTCGTTATCAGGATCTTAACGCCGCCGATCCCCAACTTGGTGTAAACGCACTGGTCAAAAAAACAACGGATTATCTTTTCAAACCGGTCACTTTATGCGGACTCACAACTATTGTTGGGGTTCTGGGCCTGGTGGCGCACCTGTTGATCCCCGCAAGGCAAATGGGCGTTGTTACCGCATTGGGAATAAGTTTTGCCCTGCTTGTCAGTGTGTTGTTCATCCCTGCAGTTATGTCGTTATTGAAAAAAGGCAACCCCCATAAGGTATTATCTAACGGAACAAACGGATTTTTTACCGCAGTATTGAGTCGTGCAGCCCGTTGGATCACCAAAAAACCCGGATTGGTCGTGATTGTTTTTGCACTTTTTCTGGTTTTAAGTACGGCCGGATTGTATTTTCTCAAAACGGCCCCCGATTCAAACAAAGTGTTGCCGGATAAGCATGCCTTCAATAAAGCAATAAACATAACAGACTCCCATTTGGGGGGAAGTAAAATCATTTATGTGATGTTTGACGGGGATGTGACCAACCCTGCGTTACTACGTTGTCTTGACAAGTATGAGCAGGAACTGAAAAAAATGCCCGGGGTGGGAACAGTTACTTCTATTGCAACAATAGTGAAAAAAATCAGCAAGGCACTGAATGATTCCATTGAGTGGGGGTATGACAGGATCCCCGAATCACAATATGCGATTGCTCAATACCTGGAACTGTATTCCATGAGCGGTGATCCGGCAGATCTGGAACAATATATAAGCTTCGACTATACCAAAACACTGATGACCATACAGTTCCAGGCAGATAATCTTGCTGAGATCCGTCAAATCACAGAGAAGCTCAGGCAACTTACGCAAAAGGACTCCCTAAGCCCGGTGATCGGAGGACCCAGTCTTCTGGACAAAGACCTCAGCGAATCGGTTAAACAGGGACAGTATTATTCCCTGCTGGCAGCTTTCATTGCCATTCTTATATTACTAAGCCTGATTTTCAAAAGCATTCGTGCCGGGATACTGGGCAGCCTGCCTTTACTCTTTGCCTTATTGTGTACCTTTGGGTTAATGGGATGGCTGGGAATCGAGCTGAACATCGTAACCGCCCTGCTTTCATCTATTTCCATAGGACTCGGTGTGGATTTCACCATTCATGTCCTATGGCGGATCA
>Ga0172381_10002217_pt1 | contig 21769 bp, 23 predicted proteins | sample Leawel6488metaG_FD_119754 | JGI IMG/M metagenome (GOLD analysis project Ga0172381, IMG submission 119754) | Leachate microbial communities from a municipal landfill in Southern Ontario, Canada - Leachate well 64-88 metaG | ecosystem: Engineered > Solid waste > Landfill > Unclassified | place...
GGGCATGTCCCGTACATGACACACCCTCCCGGCCCATCCCCGGTATCGCAGGGATACCCCGCATGGGGGTATCTCACGTTCATAAAAAAAACTGCAAGCCAAAACCAGGAATTACAGGAACGGGAGATTTTCCCCTGCCCGGGCCGCACGCATATACGCGAAAAGAGGGGGTGATGGTTTCAAACGGCGCCGGATTCTTTTATTTTTCCGGTTATTTCCGGGCCGGGGCAAAGAAACGGTACCGCACCCGGGACTCCTCGACCCGGCGGGCATGGGGCGGGTTGAGATCCCGGCGGGCTTCAATGACGATCGTATTGAGGACATTGTGGAGCCGGAGTGCGTCGAATTCCTTGTCCTTGCTCTCGTTAAAGAGATCCAGCAGGTCGTTGACGCTCCTGAGAACGCCGGAACTCGCAATGAGGTTGAGCCGGTTGAGCGTAAGAGCGAGGTCTTTTTTGGCGATATCCAGCTTGTAACTGTCCCCATAGGCAAGATTGATCTCGGTCACGGCGTTTAAGAGATCCGTGTAGACTTTGAGTTTGTAACTGCTCTCGTGCATCCTGCGTTCCGCTGACCGCAGTTTCATGAACGCAGTAGTCACGATCGCGATCACGATGACGATCCCGCAGGTGAAAATGAAAACATCAGTGAATATGTCAGCCATTCATTACCACCGTCTAAGGAAGACGCCTAGCGATATCCAGATCGATCTTGGTCAGGTTTCCCTTCATGGCGATCTCGTAGGAACCCTGCCCGTACATCGGGTACTGCTGGTACGTGTCATTTGCGAATGTCCGGCCATAACCAAACGTCTGGCTCTTTTTTGAGTCAACATTGGTGACGGTCAGCTCGAACCAGCCGGTCTGTACATCATCGCTCAACGGGGTCACCTTGTACACGAGCGCCCAGGACTGGTCGGCGATCCTGATCTGCTCGGTATACGTGTCGTTCGTGTTGTGGAACGAGTATGACTTCTGGAGGTAGTGATCGCCAAGGGCAAGTGTTGCCTGAGTTACCGGGGCTGCATTCGTAGTCTCCTGGACCATACCGGTGGTGGATGCAGGAACAGAAGTCACATTCTGCCCGTCCGGATTACCAGCAGTACATCCCGCAACCGCGACGCCCACGATAACAAGGAACAGGCCAACGACCAGATATTCTTTCATAGGGGAGAGTGTTGGAAAAGCCATGTATTAGAGTTTTTTATCCACAAGGGGGCCTTTTTGGAATGCCTGCCCGGGAACTGACCGGATCAGAAGAGTTTGTCCTGGCGGGTAGGCTTTTTTATGTGCAGAACCTCTGCTGCAGCATCGGCGACCGCATCGCGATAGGCTGAAAGAGTGTAAATCCCCAGGCGCCACTGCTCGCGCCGGGTCTGGTTAAGTGTCCGTAGCCGTGGCGACAACTCGGAAAAACCCACGACAGCGTGCCGGTTTTTTACCTGGACTTCAAGGGACATATCCCCGGGAACCGGGGGGATGTCCACAAGAACATCGGCCGCCCGGCATCCTGCCATGCCGGCAATATCCTCTGCGACCTCCCGCGATCGCGCAAGCGACCAGCCGGTCTGGAATGTCACCGCGTTGACCTGATCCTGGCCGGCATAGACCGCCCTTTTATAGAGCCTCCGCCCGTAGAGCCGGTCTGCCATCTCGCGGGCAAGGGAGCTTTTTGAGGTCTTGAGCGCATGCATACACTCCGCATCGTCAAGCGCACACATCTGCTCCCTCCCCTTTGGGGGGAGTGTTGTCGCATGATCGAGCATCGCCAGCTGGAACATGCACTCCCCGATCCGGCTCACATGGTGGTAGTAGACGGTCGGACGCATCAGGGTCCGTGCGATCAACAGCGATTCTGCCGCATTGATCCCGTTCTCATCAAGCATGACCCCTTCCGGGGTCAGGTGGATATTCCGGATAAGGCGGTGCGCATCGACCGTGCCGTACGGGGCGCCGGTATAGTAGGCATCGCGGAGCAGGTAATCCATCCGGTCCACATCGAGATCGCCATGGATAATCCCCGAAAGGGGGTGAATGCCTTTTACGACCGCGCACAGATCGGAGGGTTCTATCCCCAGTGGCTCCAGCAGTGCGCTGAACTGCGCGTCTATGATCCCGGCAATATCGTCGTGGGTACGGCCGAGCCAGGCCTCTATCAGGGGTTCGCTCGCATGAGAGTACGGCCCGTGTCCAATGTCGTGCAGGAGAGCCGCCACAACCACCAGCTGCCGGTCTTCTTTGGGGAGGCCGAACTGCCGGCAGGCGACACCGGCAAGGTGCATTGTACCGACAGAATGTTCAAACCGGGTATGGTTTGCACCGGGGTAGACCAGGTTGGAGAACCCGAGCTGGCGAACGTACCGCAGCCGCTGGACTGCGGGGGAATCTAAAAGCGGCAGGATCTCCTCGTCCACTTCTACATAGCCATGGACCGGGTCCTTGATGATCTTCGGGTTCACGTACTTAAGAATCTTCATATACATCGCATAAAAGTATTCTAGTAATGATCACGTTCCTTTCGGGCGGAACCGGCACCCCCAAACTGCTGCGCGGGATGCAGAAAGTGATGGACAGGCACGAGATCTCGGTGGTAGTAAACACTGCCGAAGATATCTGGATCTCCGGTAACCACATTTCACCGGACCTCGATACCGTCATGTACCTTTTTGCCGGCGTGCTCAACACCGATACCTGGTGGGGGATAAGAAACGACACGTTCACCACCCACGAGGAAATCACCCGTATGGGCCACGAGGAATTTATCGCGATCGGCGACCGGGACCGGGCAATCCACATCGCACGGGGAAATATGCTCCGGGACGGCCTGAGGCTCACAAACATCACCCGGAACCTCTGCGATCGTTTTGGAGTACGGGAGAATGTCCTGCCGATGTCGGATACCGAGGTTACGACCCGGGTAAAAACGGAGCTGGGCCTCATCCACTACCAGGAGTACTGGGTCCGGAGCAAGGGCCGGATCCCTATCGGGGATGTTGTGCGCTGTTCCAAAACACCTCCTGATAGTACAGAAGAGGTGATCCAGGCAGTCACGGCAAGCGAGGTCGTTGTCATCGGACCGTCCAACCCGATCACGAGCATCACCCCTATCCTCGAATGCAGGGGGATGAAAGAGGCCATGAAAGACAAATTTGTCATTGCCGTGAGCCCGTTTATCGGAAATGCTCCTGTCAGCGGCCCCGCCGCAGAGCTCATGAAAGCCTCGGGCTTTGAGGCGACATCGGCAGGCACCGCCGCGTGCTACAAGGATCTCGTCGATCTCTTTGTCCAGGACATCCGCGATCCTGTTGAAGTAAAAGACGCGGTACGGCTGGATACGCTGATGACCGGGGAAGAAAAGAGTATCGAACTCGCGGAAAAAATCCTGCATCTGGCAGACAGGGACTGATCGTTCTCCTGCTCGTTTTTGCCCGGGAAGACCGGCATATTTTCCGGTATCCCGGCCTCAAAAACCGTTGCACAAGTATTTTAATCGATTATCGTGATAATCTCTCCACTATAAGGGAAACGGAATGAAGCGGATTCTTGTTATTTTTGCGTTAATCATCTGTGTCGTTATCTCAGGGTGTACATCGACCCAGACATCCTCCGGTAAAGGCACGCTCCAGTTTTCAACCTCTCCCGAGGGTGCCCAGATCTATCTCGACAACCAGTACCAGGGGACGACCCCGAGTTCCCTCTCCGGCGTATCAACCGGGGCGCATACCCTTGAATACCGTTATTCCGGCTACCAGAGCTGGAAGGCCGATATCACCGTCCCGACAGGATCTTCGACCTATTATGCGGCGCTGACGCCGGCTGCGTCTCATACCGTACAACCCACGCAGACCTCCGTAGAGATATCCCCACAGGGCCCGGTTGTCACAACTTCAGCACCGGCCTCCCAGGCCGCCGTGAAGATCCAGGAAAGCCAGGATATTATGATTATTGGCAGCTCGCAGACCTTCTACGGTACCTGCACGGGAAGCAATACGGTCATTCTGATGCTCTATGGGCCGGGCGCATATACGAACGGAGTCAAGGTAGCCGAACCATCGGTCGGGGTAGATAATTCCTGGAGTTACACGTGGAACCCGGGGTATTCCGTGATGTCCGGATCCTATGTCATGATTGCCTATGACAAGCAGAAAATCGCTTCTGATAAAGTATTATTCTCCGTTGTCGGCGGGGGAACAGTCGGCATCTCCACAAATAATTACGTGGTATCCCAGGGGGATACGGTTACCTATTCCGGGCTGTGTACGACCGGCGCGAAAACGGTGACCCTGACATTATCCGGGCCCGGACAATATTCCAATGGCGTGAATGTCGCGACCCTGTCACTCAACGCCGATAAAACCTGGTCGTTTAAATACAAATTTGACCTGACAAGCCCCCTTGGGACGTATACCATGTCGGTACGGGATGCACAAAAAACCGCGTCTGACTCAGTGTCAATTACCCTGACGAATGGTTAGGGGGGGTTTAGTGAAGTTCAGGGATCGTGAAAAAAAAATCCCTGTTCGTTTTTTCGTAAAAATTTGTCCTCAAGAGGGCATATCAGAACGCGCCCGATAATTTTCCCCGAACAGGAGATCGGACTTTATAATGGGCATGCGATACCTATTTGAAGGATTTTATACAAACAGTGAACCAACAGGAGATAATTTATGGCGATCGTAAAAAAATTTCTCAACATATTCAAGTCGGGGAGCCGCGAGGAGGAGGAAGCGCGGCTCAAAGCCCAGCGGGAACGCTACGATACTTTCCTCAAGGCACTCACCAGCGGCGATCTCGACACCCGCTGGAACGCCGTCCGTTCTGTCGGCGATCTTGGGGAGCCCTTTATCGAACCGCTCATCAGCGGGCTGAGAGACGAATTCTGGATCATCCGGCGGGGCTCTGCCGATACGCTGGGCAAGATCGGCGTACCTGCCGTCGTCCCGCTGATCGGGGCCCTGGCAGATCCGGGTGAAGATGTCCGGCAGGAAACCATCCGGGCACTCCAGCTCATCGGAGAGCCTGCGGTAAGCCCGCTTATCCAGTCACTCAAGCACACAAACGCGTTCATCCGCAGGGGTGCCGTGCAGGCTCTCGGGATCATGGGTGAGGGCCGTGCCGTGACAAATATCATCGAGACTCTCAAGGATGCCGACCCGTGGGTCCGCCATGAGGCAGCCGTCGCGCTGGGCAGGATTGGCGACCCGCGTGCAGTAACGCCCTTAATCGAGAGCCTCAACGACCCCCTGGAACATGTGCGGATGGCCGCAATGGGAACGCTCTGCTCGCTTGGGGTGGCATCGATCTCGCCCCTCATCCAGGCCCTGGTCGATAAAAATGAGGATATTTCCCGCAGGGCGGCGCTCGCACTGGCAACCATTGGCGAACCCTCGGTCGAACCGCTCATTGCATCCTTAACAAACCAGAACCCGGGTATCCGCAGGGAGGCCGCAGCGGCGCTCGGCCAGATCGGGAACACCAAGGCAATTCCCTCGCTCATCGAGACGCTCGCAGATCCCGACCGGACCGTCAGGATCGACGTTGTCAAGGCGCTCGCAGCGCTCGGTGTGCCCGCGATTGCACCGCTCATGCAGGTCTTCCGCGAGGGCGATGTCCGCACCAGGACGGGCGCGATGGAGGCGCTCTGGATGCTCGGCCAGCCGGCAACAACGCCGCTCATCATGGTCTTAAAAGACGACCAGAGCGATGTCCGGAAACGTGCCGCCCTCCTTCTTGGTGAGATCGGCGACCAGAAGGCTGCCGATCATCTCACCGGCCTCTTGTCCGACGATAACGTATCGGTCAGGCGCGAAGCATTCGAAGCCTTGGAAATGATCAAGAAAAGAAATACCGAATAAGGTTCACTCTTTTTTCCCACTTCGGGGATTTATCGTTCACATCCGGACTAATCCATAACGGATCTTTGCATTCCAGGATTGGGTTGCCAGCTTTGTAAAGGGAAATCTCCTGCTGCCAATCCACCGTATTTGTTTTTCGTGCCGCAAAACGATGATGCGGGAGTTTATTGCGGCAAACCCCCGGTTATGGAACGAGGATATCGGCCGCGTCTAAGTCCTGTTGCCCGGGGATTTTCAGAAACGGAGGGGACCAAACCGGGGATTTTTAAAAAAACAGAGATCAGATCCAGCCCATCGCGGACCAGTGATCGAACTCGTGTGTCCACACATCCTTGTTTGCAAGTACAAGCTGTTTCATGTGGGCTTTCCTGTCCGCATAATACGCCTGCTGGGCCGGGTCCTTCCACTCAGTCCTTATGGCTTCAGCCAGTTTCCTGCCCAGCTCTTTTGCCTTTTTCTCCGCCGGCACAATCGCATCCGGGTTACCCATGAAGTTCACAGCAACCGTGCCGACCGTTGTTGCCCCGAGCATCCGCATCGCGGAGTTCATGTATTCGGCAGTCTCTTCTGCCATCGCCCCGCCGGCCGTGGAAACTGCACAGCCGTACTTCCCGGTAAAATGCAGGCAGTGGACACTGTCTGCCATCCGGTCGAGCATGGTCTTGAGCTGCGCTGTGACCGAATTGATGTAGACCGGCGACCCAAGCACGATACCATCGGCATCGAGCAGTTTCTCGTACAGGGCCGGCATATCGTCATCGTGGATACACTCGCCTTTTGTATAGCAGGCCGTGCAGGCTTTGCAGTACTGGATCTTTAAGGCGCAGACATCGACAAACATCACGTCCGCACCGGTTGCACGCGCCCCTTCGAGCACGCCAAGGACAAGCCGGCGCGTCTGGCTCTTTTCCCCTTTTGGGCTCCCGTTGATACCGAGGATCTTCATTCTCGTATTCACCAGTGTAGTGGTATGCCCGGGGCATCATAAAGATGTATGAGCCGTCAGGGCAGCGATGGGAGATAGCACTAAAACCATCAGAACCTGAGATCTTACCATGCTTATCCGCGACAGTGCTTCCTGCAAGCACGAACGGGTTATGGATCGGAGTGTGCTCCTGGAACTCCTGCACCCGGACAAAGTCCCCGGTGCCGGGGATCTGGCGTGCAGCATCGCTCACGCAATTGTACCCACGGGGGAAGCCACACTCCCGCACCGGCTGCACAAAAGTACCGAACTCTATTACATCCTCGAAGGAACCGGCAGCATGCAGATCGATGGGGAAACCTCCCCGGTCCGCCCCGGGCAGATCGTGCTGATCCCACCCGGTGCCGTCCAGCATATCGAGAACACCGGTACGTGCGCACTCGTCTTTCTCTGCGTGGTCTCGCCGAAATGGCATGCGGCGGACGAGGAACTGGTCCCGGGGCCGTAATAACCGGTCAATCCTCACCTGTGAGCCGTGGAGGGAAAAGGGAAACATGAAAATATTACGGGGACTATTTTAACCTATGAGTGTGGAAGCACAGGAAGATCCGAAGTCCGGGTTCATCTCAAAAAACCGGCTGGAGGCCCTCGTTGACGGCGTGTTTGCCTTTGCCATGACCCTGCTTGTCGTAGGCCTTTCCGTGCCCGACATCCCCAAGGCAGAGGCCGCGACCCTGCTGCCGGCACACATCGCCACGATGTTCCCCGAGTTCCTCAGTTTCCTCATCGCATTTTTGATCCTTGCCAGTTTCTGGATCGTCCACCACGAGCAGTTCCATTACCTCCGTGAGGTCAATATGTGGGTGCTCTGGCTCAACATCTTCATCCTGATCTTTGTCGTACTGGTACCGTTCTCGACCAACCTCTCCGGGGACTATTCCCATGTAATGATAGCGCCGCTCATCTTCCACCTCAACATGCTCGCCCTCGGCCTGCTCTTCCTTATCCAGTGGCAGTACATCATCCACAGGCCGGCGCTCCTTACTGCACCGGTGCATCCCGGCCGCGTGCAGGATGCGGTCATGGAGCGATTCATCATCATCCTTTCGGCAGGATCCGGGATCGTCCTGCTTTTTATCGGGGTATCGTTCTCCACGATGTACATGTACATGGTCTTCCCCATCGTCATGCGGATCCTGATGTGGTACCTCCACGGGAAGCAGGCAGATACGAGTGCGCCGCAGGCCTGAACAGCCCGGCAAAAAAAACATTCCAAACTATCGCACGTATAAAAAAAACAAAAAAAGTCCGTGTCAGAACCAGTAGTTCTTCACAAAGACTTTCGATTTTTCGACCCTGGGCGTGAAATGGATGAGCACCAGCGGGACGATAATGATCGTTACAATAACGTTTCCAATCATCCAGGATCCAAACACGGTCATAACCTGCGACCACTCGCTGATTCCTCCAATCGCCAGTGCTACTGAACCCCACGCGGCCCCGATGACATTGTTAAGGACCGTCCCAAAGAGAACGAGGTGGAAGAGATCGCGCTTGGACTCCATGCCGACATTCACGTCAAATATCCGGAATGCAATAAGGGGGATCAGGACCTGCCAGAGGTTAGCGAGCGCGAAATAGAGTGCCACCGTCACCGGCATCCCCGAGAGGAGACCGGCCCCGATGAAACTACCGGCATACGCGGCAAGCGCCCCGTACATGCCAAACCAGAGCGTAAAGATCAGCATGAACGCACCGGCAATAAAGATCATCGAAACACTGGCCGGAAGAGAGGGACTGATGATATGGGAGATCTGGAGGGAAAGCCATGCCAGCAGCGTGTTGATGATGATAAGCCCGATCACGAGGATGAGGAACGAGTATGTCGGACGTCTAACATTCTTCATAAATCACTACCACCCTCATATTATACGCTGTCCTAAATAGAATTTATCCCTCCACAACCACGGAAAGAGAAATCCGGGGGAAATATATGGAGCAGATACTTCTGAATGGCGCATGAAGACAGAGAATTTTATGGGCGGGTGCCGTAACACTAGGTACTGAACAGGGGGATGTGCGGTTCATGATTGTTGCAGGGATTGATCCCGGGCTTGCCCGGCTCGGGTACGGCGTGATCCGGGTAGACCGGGGCACCGCGACGCCCGTCTGCTACGGGTGCATCGAGACCCGGGCCGGGACCCGGCCGGCCGAACGCATCCTTGAAATCTACACCGGCCTTGTGTCCCTGTTCGAACGCTTTCCACCGGATGCCCTTGCAATGGAAAAACTCTTTTTTTCAAAAAATATCACGTCCGCAATGGGGGTGAGCGAGGTCCGGGGCGTGGTCCTCCTCGCGGCTGGGCAGCGGCAGATCCCGGTAACGGAGTACACGCCAAACCAGGTCAAGCAGGCAGTCACCGGGTCGGGCCGGGCGGACAAGGCACAGATGCAACAGATGATAACCCGGCTCCTCCACCTGGACGAGATCCCTACACCGGATGACGCTGCGGATGGCCTTTCGATTGCCTTATGTCATATCCACGTCATGAGATAGTAAGAATGATCGCGTATCTGGAGGGAACACCGGCCGCGACCGGTGACCGGTGGGTGGTGCTGGATGTCAACGGGATCGGCTACCGGGTGCACGTGCCCGAGCCGGAGATCCACGAGATCGCCCATGCGCCCGGGAAGGTAAAACTCCATACGTATATGGCGGTTCGCGAGGACGCGATCACGCTGTACGGGTTCCTGCACACGAGCGAACTCGAACTCTTTACCGTCCTTATCGGAGTCTCGGGGATCGGCCCGCAGATCGCGCTTTCCATCCTCTCCCGGATCTCCCTTGAGGACTTTGTCCTCGCCATTCTTTCCGGGGATGAAAAGTGCCTGACCCGGATCCCGGGCATCGGGCCAAAAAGCGCGAAACGGCTGATCCTCGAACTCCGGGACAAGATGAAAAAAGTGCAGGACGCGATGGCGATTGCCCCGACCGGGACGCAGGACCGTAATGTCAGTGATGCGGTAAGCGCCCTTGTCTCGCTCGGGTTTGCCGAGCAGGCGTCGTACGATGCGGTGCGGGCTGCCGCTCCAGGGAAGACCGGGGCGACGATCCAGTCGCTTATCAAGGCAGCGCTCGTGATTCTCAGGGACGGTGAGCGGAAGTGAGCGAACGGGTCATCTCCCCGGAACCTACGCCCGACGAGCAGGAGGACGTTACCCTCCGGCCGGCAACGCTGGATGCGTTTGTCGGGCAGGAGCCGGCGAAAAATGCGCTCCGGATCGCAATTGCGGCGGCGCAGCAGCGGGGAGAGCCCATCGACCACATCCTGTTTGCCGGGCCGCCGGGCCTCGGGAAGACGACGCTCGCATATATCATCGCACGCGAGATGGGAGCGGAGATAAAGACGACGACCGGCCCGGTGCTGGAAAAACCCGGGGACATTGCGGCCCTTGTTACCGCACTCCAGAAGGGAGACGTGCTCTTCATCGATGAGATCCACCGCATGAACCCGGTGGTCGAGGAGATCCTTTACCCGGCGATGGAGGATTTTTTTATCGATGTGATGATCGGTGAAGGCGCGAGCGCCCGGTCGATCAAGCTGACGCTCGAACACTTCACGCTGATCGGGGCGACGACCCGGCAGGGGCTGTTGAGTTCGCCGTTCCGGGACCGGTTCGGGATCCTCATCCGCCTGAACCTGTACTCGAGTGAGGATCTCGTCCGGATCGTGACCCGGAGCGCTGCCATCCTGAAGATCCCGATCACTCCCGATGGGGCAGCCGAGATCGCCGCCCGGAGCCGGGGAACGCCGAGGATAGGGAACCGGCTCCTGCGCCGGGTGCGGGACTTTGCCGTGGTGAAAGGTGACGGGACGATCACGGCGGTGATTGCGAAAGGCGGGCTTGACCTGCTCCAGATCGATGAACTTGGGCTGGACGATATCGACCGGCGCATCCTCTCGGTCGTCGCGGACGATTTCGGTGGCGGCCCGGTCGGTGTGAAGACTATCGCGATCTCGGTCGGGGAAGAGGTCAGGACGATTGAGGAAGTCTATGAGCCCTATCTTATCCAGATCGGGTTTGTGAAACGGACACCGCAGGGCCGGGAGACGACGCCGGCGGCGCTCGCCCATCTCAAACTGAACCAATCACAAAAGACGCTGTTCTGATAAGGAGATCCATTATTTTTACAAGGGCTCACAGGAGGCGGCACTCATCCCTCGCGGGGATATGGGGAAATCAGCCCGAATCATCACGATCACCCGGATAAATTTTGAAGCACGATGCATGGGGGGTATTCCCTACTGAAATCCTTAAACCCGATAAAAAAAGACTAGATAATAAAATAAAAAAATATTTGGGAATTATATCCCCGGGTGGCTTGTGGAACTTCAGTTTTCTTATATCGTGATCCTCTTTATCCTCTCCGCAGCAGCGACCGCAACGCTTGCCGTCCTGTGCTGGCGCCGGTGGAAATCGCCGGCCGCCCCGTACTTCACCCTCCTCTTTACCGCCGCCACCGTCTGGAACCTGGGGGATGCCGGGGAATTTTTAAGCATCACATCGGCGGCAAAATTCCTCTTTGTCTGCATGGAATACCCGGGGATGGTCGTCGTTCCCGTGGCATGGTTTTTAATCGTCCTCTATTACACGGGAAACTCACGATACCTTACAGGAAAAACAATCCCACTGCTGTTCCTGGTCCCGCTCATCACGGTGGCAGTGGTCTGGACAAATCCCCTGCACAATCTCTTTTACACCGGCATCGCATCGGTTCTCGAACAGGGAACGTTTGTCGGGATTTACCTGCACGGCCCGCTCTTCTGGCTTATTATCATCTATGCGTACGGTCTGTCGGCACTCGGCATTACCATCGTTGCGGCACGCTTCTGGACATCGCATGCTATCTACCGGAACCAGATGGTTCTTCTTCTTACTGCCTGTGCCCTTCCCCTTGCAGCAAATATCGTGTACGTTGCCCGGTGGGGGCCGGTCCCGTATGTGGATCTCGCACCCCTCCTCTTTATTATTTCAGGCATGCTTGCCGCATACGGGATCTCGCGGTACCAGTTCCTCTCGCTCATGCCGGTAGCGCATTCCCGGGTTTTCACCATGATAGCCGACGGCATCATCGTGGTTGACGACAAGGGCGATATCTGCGACATGAACCCGGCGGCGGAACGTATGCTGGGAACTCCCCCCGGACGGCTCGTCGCACAGCCTGCACGGGCGGTACTGCCCGGGGAGATCGGTGTATTGCCCGATGGCCAGCCCGTGATCCGGGAAGTCATGATCGACATCGCGGGCCGGCCGCAGTACTACGAGGCGTCCTGCATCCCATTCGACCCCCGGATCCCCGACCGGTCATCGTACTGCCTGCTCGTGCTCCGCGACATCACCCGGAGAAAACTGGCAGAATCAGCTCTTGCCGATGCCAGCAGGAAACTCGGGCTTATGACCAACATTACCCGGCACGACATCCTCAACCAGATCACAGCCCTTGACTGTTTCCTCGAACTGGGTGCCGGACTGGCACAGAGCCGGGAAGAGAAAGAGTACATCGCAAAAGAGCGGGAGATCATCGCAAAAATCCAGGAGCAGATCGAGTTTACCCGGGAGTACCAGAACCTGGGAACGGAAGCCGCGAAATGGCAGGACATTCATGCAGTCATTGCCCGGGCCGCAGCACAGGCCGATGCCGGGAAAGTCGTAATCCGCAACACGGTGCCAGCGGTTGAGGTCTTTGCCGACCCGATGCTCGAAAAAGTCTTCTCAAACCTCATCGGGAACGCGCTCCAGTACGGTGAAACGATCACCGGCATCTCGTTTACCGGCGATGTACAGAACGAAAAGTATCTGATTGCCTGCGAGGATAACGGGGTCGGAATATCAAATGACGACAAGTCCCGGCTCTTCACGAGAGGGTTTGGAAAACACACCGGCCTTGGCCTCTTCCTCTCCAAAGAGATCCTGTCAATCACCGGTTTTACCATCACCGAGAACGGTACGCCGGGCCGGGGCGCCCGGTTCGAGATCCGCATCCCGGCCGGGGCATGGCGGTTCGTAAAAGCCTGACCAATCCGGGATGCTCTTGGAAAAGCCATTGAAAGGCCGGATAACGTCCCGGCAACGGCTGGTTTTTATCCATTTCCACTAAGGATTATTCAAAAAAAGTGCCGGGTTTCCCGGCGCTTACTGGGAAGAATGCCCCCTCAGGCAGGCTTATGCCGGCACCGCATTCACCGAAGCCGGCATCAGCCGGTCGAGCAGGAAGGAGGGTACCTGCTGCGAGGTCTTCACGGTGAGATCGAAGTTGTCCTTTGTCCCGGTCGAACCGAGATACGTTAAGGTGAACTGGAAATCGGCATCGTAAAGCGGGATCCCGATCGTCGTGATCTTCGCGTGCCTCGGGCTGATTACCCGGGTCTGGCCCACAACCAGCTGCTCGCGGTTGCCGTCAACATCGGTCGTGACCGAATCGTTGTATGCCATCACCGCGATCCGGCTGCTGCCAATCGTCACCGCTTCTCCGTCAGGGAGCGCGACAGTATAGTGAGTCACGTACGGGAGGCTCTTTCCCGAGACGTCCGTGGTGACCGTGACGCTGAACGTAAGGAGTGCGACAGCGACAATCACAATGATGATGCCGGCGATAACACCCAGCAGGAGTTTTGTTTTGTTCGGCATGCCGCCATCACCACGGGCGGCCGCACGGGGGGGATGATCCGTCATAGTATCACGTTCACCGGATTCAGGCATAAACATGTAGGGTGAAACGATCTGCCCGAAGGGCACCTGATTCGGGTTCCTGCCGGCCTCACGATCAATGGCTACGATTGTCCGGCCCCTGGATCTCGGGGAATGTCCAGTTCCAGAGTGCGACAGGGAGCGAAAAAACACGTGCGGCAAGCAAGAAACTGCGCTGCCCGATAAGATACCCGGCCCGCCACTACAGGCCGCCAGTCACCGGTCTGACGTTCGGGGTCTTTCCGGTAAGGCCGACAAAACTTCCGGAATGTTTCCTTCTTATTCCCGCGACAGGGCCGGGACAGACCGGATTTTCCCATAAAATCCATTATCCCCCCCAACCCATTGTACTACGATTTTGATGCGCATACCTATACAATCCGTCACGGCTGATGCCGGTCATGCAGAGATCTGCGGATGGGTCCACGAGGAAAGAGACCTCGGGGGGCTCGCGTTCTTTTTGATCCGCGACCGTACCGGCATCATCCAGGTGACCATCCCCAAAAAGAAAGTATCGGAAGCAGTGCTTGCCGCTGCAAAGAAAGTCTCGCGTGAATCGGTTGTCCGTGTCACCGGCACGGTAAAGGCAGTAGAGAAAGCGCCGGGCGGCAGGGAGATTGTCCCGGACACGTTTGAGATCATCAACCTCGCAGAAACCCCGCTGCCCCTTGATGTCTCGGAGAAAGTCGGGGTCGAACTCGATACCCGGCTCGACGCCAGGTTCCTTGATGTCCGCCGCCCCCGTGTCGCCGCGGTCTTCCAGATCCGGAGCGCCGCACTGCACGCGGTCAACAACTTCTTCCACAAGGAGGACTTCATCAGTATCACCACCCCGAAGATTGTTGCCGCTGCCACCGAAGGCGGGACCGAACTTTTCCCGATCGCGTATTTCGACAAGGAGGCGTTCTTAAACCAGAGCCCACAGCTCTACAAGCAGATGATGATGGCGGGCGGATTCGAGAAGGTCGTCGAGATAGGGCCGATCTTCCGGGCCGAGGAGCACAACACGACAAAGCACCTCAACGAGGCGACATCGATCGATATCGAAGTCTCGTATGCCGACCACAACGACGTGATGAAGATCCTTGAAGATCTTATTGTCAAGACGTACGAGTACGTGAACCGGAGCTGCGGCGACCAGCTGGCAAACCTTGAGATCGCGGATTTTGCCGTGCCAAAAGCCCCGTTCACCCGGCTGCCCTACTGCGAGGCCATCGAGATCGCGAAAAAGAAATGCAGCGAGCCGATCAAGTATGGCGACGACATCTCCGCCGCAGCAGAACACGCGATCGGCGACGAGATGGGCGCCCACTACTTCATCACCGACTGGCCCACCGAGATCCGGCCTTACTACGCGATGCCATACGATGACGACCCCTCGATCTGCAAGGCGTTTGACCTCATGCACCCCAGAATGGAACTCTCGAGCGGCGCACAGCGTATCCACCAGTACGACCTCCTTGTACAGCAGATTAAGAAAAAGGGACTTTCTCCCGACAGCTTCGAGTTCTACCTGCGCCCGTTCCGGTACGGGATGCCGCCCCACGCGGGATGGGGACTTGGCGCAGAACGGCTGATCATGACGATGCTCGGGCTCTCAAACGTCCGCGAAGCAGTCCTCTTCCCGCGTGACATGCACCGTCTCGTGCCATGAAAGCGTACTTCATCAACAAGGTATTGGCGACCACCGTGGTCGGGAGCTACCCCGTAGTGAAAGGCTCCGGCCTCAAAACTCTTTTTGATCCGTTAAAATCAGCGGTTGAGACCGCAGTCTCCGACCAGATCAATGCCGGCATCGACATCATCTCGGACGGCCAGGTCCGGGGCGACATGATCCAGGCGTTCTCAGGGAAACTCCCGGGGGTCAAGGGCCAGGACGTTGTCGGGAAGATCCAGCCGGCATCCGGTGCGATTACCGCAGCCGACACAAAATACGCCCGCTCAAAATCCCCGTACGTCAAAGGTATCATCACCGGCCCGTCCTCGCTCGCCCACGGCCTCCACATCAGCACACCGATGTACCGGAACAAGGAGGAACTGGCCCTCGATCTCGCAGCGGCACTTGCAGTAGAGGCCCGGTACCTGGAAGCAGCAGGGGTCACGCTCCTCCAGATCGACGAGCCGATCTTCTCGACCGGTGTTGCCGACCTTGCCGTGGGAAAGCAGGCCGTCGAGATCATCACGGGGGCCGTCACGTGCCCGACCTGCATGCATGTCTGCGGCGGGCTCGGGAACGTGATCGACGATGTCCTCAAAATCAACGTGAACGTGCTGGACTTCGAGTTCTCGAAGAACCCGGACAACCTCGCCCTGTTTGGCGCTAAGGATCTTGCGGGCCGGATGATTGGCTTTGGCTGCATCGATTCCACATCGGAGTCGGTCGAGACGGTGCCGGAGATCAAGAAAAGGATCGAGAAAGGTGTCGAGGTTTTCGGCGCGAAAACGATGCTTGTCGATCCCGACTGCGGCATGCGGATGCGCTCCCGCGAAGCCGCGTTCTGGAAACTCAGGAACATGGCCGAGGCCGCAAAGGAAGTGCGGCTCGCGCTGTAACAAGCATTTCTTCAAAATAAAAAATAATAACAGATCTTTTCTATACGACCCTGGAAGTCGTCGAAGCCTCGATTCCGTGCTCCGTAATAATAAACGGCAGGAGCCGCTGGGGTGCTGCCGCGTCCCGGATCTTGTGAACCGCAAGCGTCCGCTCGATCTCGCTCTGGCTGATATCCGTTTTGAATTCTATCACAAGATCTGCTGCACGCATGAGACGCGTCATTTCGACCGGCGGATGGATATTGGTGTAAACAATAAATACGAGATTCGCTCTGCGTTTCCGCATCTCTTCGCGTGAGAACCGTAAAAATTTCAGCGCAGTATCGATCCCGTATTTGATAATAATAGTAGAGAGGGAATCAACGACAATCCTGCCGCCTATCATCTGGGGGAGGTACATATCGGGATGCATATCGCCGGCGTCCACCATCCCTGTCTCCACGTCCCCGTCGTTCATCAGGTACGTGCCCTCTTCGCCTTCGACCTTCCAGAACTGCATTGCTGCAAGGTCGACACCGGCAAGCGGCGTCCCGTACACCATGATGATCGATCCTTCGGGAAACCCCCCGTCAAGCAGGAGGTTGAGACCGACAATACCGGTGGATCGCTTCTTTGGTCTGGCGGTGATCGGGATGTCCTCGATCCGGCTGCTGGTATCCACTTCTCATTGCTCCGATTAATATTATTAACATCATATTAAATAAGTTTCCGACTGGAACCTGAATTTTGTCGCGAAATAATCGCGTATTTCTATATTATTGCCCCATTCTGCCGAATTTGTCCCGGAGCGTGCGACGCAGCAGCTTCCAGCCATGCACCCGGGGAAGAGAATCGACTATCAAAAGTTTTCTTGGGACCTTGTAACCCGCAAGATGTTTGCGGCAGAAGGCCTCGAACTCCTCTTCTGACAGTGTCGCCCCGGCCTTTAAGACCACCGCCGCGACCGGCATCTCGCCCCGACGCTCGTTGGGGATCCCGAAGACCGCCACATCCGCGACCGCCGGGTGCTGGACAACCACATTCTCTACCTCGGTCGGATAGACCTTCCAGCCCGACATGATGATCATATCCTTTTTCCGGTCGGTGATGTAAAGGATCCCGTCCGCATCCATGTACCCGATATCGCCGGTTAAAAACCAGCCGTCGTGACGGAAGACGGCCGCCGTCGCCTCGGGCAGGTTCCAGTATCCCTTTGCCACGGACGGGCCGCGAAGAGCGATCTCACCGGGTTCACCGTGGGGCATCCCGGTTTCAGGATCGTCCACGTCAACAATCCTGACCTCCGTGTACCCGACCGCGACGCCCACGCTCTGGTAGTTTTTCGTGAGGTGCGGGTACTCGGGCAGGGTGGTCGTGCCGGAGCCGATCACGATCGTTTCGGAAAGCCCGTACGAATTGGCGACCGGGATATGGTAGCGCCGGTCAAATGCCTCCCAGACAACGGGAAGCAGCTGACCTCCTCCCGAGATGATAAGCCGGGCGGTGCGGAGCCGGTCTTCTGTTCCCGGGGCGCTGTGGACGAGCGTATGGATAACCGGCGGCATACCGGCAAGAACCGTCACCTTGTATTTTTCCGCGAACGCAAGGTAATGCTCATGGTCGAACCGCTCCATCATCACAAACGTCCCGCCGGCCCGGAGCACGGCAAGGCCCCATGACAGACCGACATGGCCCATCGGGTAGATCCCAAGGTATACATCGTCCGGCCGGAGCCGGAGGGCCTCGCGTTCCGCATCGAGCGCCGTCATCCAGTTGCCGTGGGTGAGCATGGCGCCCTTGGGTTTGCCGGTCGTCCCTGCCGTGTACTGGAGGTGGCAGAGGTCGTCCATCGCGCAATTTGCGGCCCGCATGGATGCAGGCGCCGGGGGAAACGATTCCCACGCGACAACACCGGCTCCCGCACCGGTTCCTCCCACGCAGATGATGTGGACAAGGGCAGGGGCTTTTTTCCGGACTTCCGCGACAACACCGACACCATTCTTATCGGTAATAATTGCACAGGCTCCGGCATCGCTGACCGCATGCAGCAGTTCCTCTCCCTGGTACACAATATTGGTCGGGACCGCCACGGCACCGATCCGCCAGATCGCAAAGTAACTGATCAGGTATTCGGGAGAACTGTCCAGGTAGATGCAGACCCGGTCGCCTTTTTTTATCCCGAGACTGCACAGGCCGCTACCTACCCGGTTCATCTCGTCCCGGATTTTCTTGTAGGAATAGGTCTGGTTCCGCGACGGGCAGATGAGGGCCGCTTTCGCTTCGGGAACGCTTTTTGCATCAAGGAGCGTGGTAACGTTGGACATGGCGGTGAGTCCGATCTGATGAAACAACTTGGACTCTGATGTATATACGTGTTCATTTTATGGATCCGGGCTGGATGGGTAACCAACGATCATCACTCCCGACCACAATTTTGTAATAATCGTATGCCAAAAGTACCCGTAAAGGATCCGTGCGGACAATGGCAGACATTCGTAATTTTATCGGGTTTGCACAGAATGAAAGCCTGATCAAGGAGTACGACGGATTCCGGATGTATTTTCCGGTGAGGGCAAAAGTCAGCATTGCCGTGACGAGCAAACGGCTCATCGCTTACTCTTCGGTCAGGAGTTTCTTTGATGCAAAAACCGAATCCCTCTACCAGCAGGTCAGCCTCACCGATATCAAAGGTGTCGCGGTCGTACAGTCGATACGGTCCCGTGTCGGTCTCATTGCCCTGGGAATTGTCGTCCTGCTTGCGGGGAGCCTGACCGCGGCCATCGGTCTCCTGGGAAACCACCTCCTTATGTATGCCGGCATCGCGTGCTGCATTCCCGGGATTATCCTGCTCATTGCAGGTATTTTCTGGAAAAAACAGCTGTCCCGGTTCGAGGTCTGGGGAACTGCCTGGATGCTCTCGCTGGGGGAATTTGAAAATACCCGTCCGGTAATCACTGCCGGCCCAGACCTGCTCAAGGTGGTCGAGGAACTGGGTGCCCTTCTTATCGAGATCCAGGAAGGAACCCTGTATGCCGGGGAATAACCGGAGCACGCCGCGCCGGCCCGGGAACAATAAGTTTTTTCTGTATCCTGACCCGTATGATAACTGATATCTATGGCTGAGGAAACGCACCAGGAACAACCGCCGCGCCAGCACCACGAACGGGGCACGTATCACCACCACACCCGGGATAACCACAACCAGTCGCCCCGCCCGGCAGCGGAACCGCGAACGCAGGAGCCGGCCGGGGAAAATCTCGATGCAGCAGAGAACGAAGAAGAGCATGCAGAGTCCCAGCACCGGTCGCACGGAGGCCACCGCGGCGGCCGGCAGCCAAAGAAAGTCTACGAAGAATTCTTAAACGATCCGTACTGCGAATAAAGCAGAACGAATACCCACCTTTTTTTGCATTGCAGAAAGGCTGTTTTTTTAAGAAAACAGCACCAGAGATCGTCATTTGGGGAATCAATGATTCCTGCAAGAGCATTTTTAATCGGGGATTGTAGGGGATCAGGCAGGAATGCCCTCCCGTACCGCTCACGGGAAATTCTGCATGATTTTTTCCCGGATCGCTTCCTTGGGAAACGCCCCGATCACCCGGTCCACGATCTTGCCGTGCGAGAAGAAGACGATGTTCGGGATCGCCGATATATTCAGTTGCATCGCCAGCTGCTGGTTCTCGTCCGTGTTGCATTTCCCGAACGTGACCTTGCCGGCAAACTCCTGCGCGAGTTCCGCGATAACGGGCCCGACCCGCTGGCACGGCCCGCACCACTCGGCCCAGAAATCGACAACCAGCGCCGGGTGCTTCTGGAGCAGGTCATTGAGGTGCAGCTGGTCGACTGTGATCACAGCGCCTGCCACACTCTGGCGCTCCATCTTCTCTTTTAATGCAGCCATCCGTTTTTCGCGGATCGCTTCAAGTTCGTTATCGTCCATAAATGAAAATTGGGAGGCACTGATAATTGAATCTAGCGAACAGGGCAGATCTTCGGCTGCCCCGTGAGTAAAGTATATCAGCGCCTGCCATCTATATTATAGTCCTGACTGTAGGAAGCGAGGTAGGGTAGTCAGGATATCCCGTCGGGCTCATAACCCGAAGATCGATGGTTCAAATCCATCCCTCGCTACTGTTTCTTTTACTCTGCCCGTAAAACCACCGGGTGCCCGTACCTGTGCCGGATCAATCCAGCTGACACAAGGCCTCGTGCCTGTCATTTCCCCGCTGCCGTCACGATAAAATTCCGGTTTTTGTACACGACATCCACAGCGGAAAAACCGGCTTCGTGCAGCCATGCAAGCTGCACCGAAAGTTTCTCATTCTTGTCCAGCGTGTCCCGGCGCCGGCGGATCTCCACATTCTCAGATGTGTTCAGCGGCCCGTTTTTCAAAAAATCGTCCCAGTACTCGCGGTACTTCCCGGTAAAGTACGGCGTCTCACCTTCTGCCTGGTCGGCGTTGACAAAGAGCCCGCCGGGTCTGAGCGCAGAAAAGATCCGCCCGAAAAGCCGGCGTTTGTCTGCCGGTTCGAGATGGTGGATCGAGAGCGCCGAACAGACAAGATCGTACGGCCCGCCCAGATCCACCCGGGAATAATCCCCGGTCCGGAACGTAACATTGCCCCGGCCGCTGAACCGTTCCTGTGCAACGGCAAGCATCATCTCCGAGATATCCAGCAGGGTAATCGTGGCGGCCGGGTATTTTTCAAGGAGCAGCGCGGAGAGCAGGCCGATTCCCGCCCCGACATCAAGAATTTCAGGCGATTCGGACGGACTTTCGGCCGCCCAGACCGCCGCCGCGTAAAACTGCCGCATGTCGTAAATGACATACTCACGCTGGGCATCGTATCCTGTTGCAACCGCATCGAATGCTTTCCTGATGTGATCCATGATTCCTGCACTTCCGATGAAAATGTTCCCGAACAATCATCAGGGGCTCACCGGGTTTCCGGATCCCGGATTCCTTACACCGGGTTTGTCAGTCAGGGCACAAAAAGTACCCCGCCAGCACATCCTTGTAAAAAAAGGAAAATCCGTTATGTGGATCCCGCTTCAAACGATTCGAGCCGGGACTGGAATGTCCCGTCCACGAAATCCACCTGCCGGGGGTTCGCGGTCTCGCCATCGATGGGCACCGGGTAGCACCCGGTAAGACACCCGGTGCAGAGATCCTCGCGGTCAAACCCGATCGCTTTTACGAGCGCGTCAAGCGAGATATGGTGGAGCGACGTTGCCGTGATACAGCGCCGGACCTCTTCTTCTGCCTTGTCGCTTGCGATCAGCTCCTTTCGGGTCGGCATGTCGACGCCAAGGTAACAGGGCGCCTTGATGGCGGGAGAGCCGATGCGCATGTGCACCTCGCGTGCCCCCGCGTCCCGCATCATCTCGATGATCCTCTTTGATGTCGTGCCCCGCACGATGCTGTCGTCCACGAGCACCACGGACTTGTCCTTAAGGTGGGCCGGGATCGGGTTGAGCTTGATACGAACGGCCCGCTCCCGCGCCTTCTGGTTCGGCATGATAAAGGTCCGGCCCATGTACCGGTTCTTCATGAGACTCTCGACAAACGGCGTCCGCGACCGTTCGGCATACCCGATCGCGTAGGCCGTCCCGGAGTCCGGCACCGAGCCGACCGAGTCCGCGTTTGCCGGGGCCTCCTCGTGGAGTTTCTGGCCGATCGCCCGCCGCACATCGTACACGAGCACACC
>Ga0172381_10002218_pt1 | contig 21766 bp, 24 predicted proteins | sample Leawel6488metaG_FD_119754 | JGI IMG/M metagenome (GOLD analysis project Ga0172381, IMG submission 119754) | Leachate microbial communities from a municipal landfill in Southern Ontario, Canada - Leachate well 64-88 metaG | ecosystem: Engineered > Solid waste > Landfill > Unclassified | place...
CCCGCCCGCTCAAGCGATTCCTTCGGGTAGATGCCAAAAGGCACGTTGCTCGGTATCTGCCCGAGGCTGTCCAAAGCGGAAATCGCCTGCTGGCGTTTAAACACATCCCGCAGTTCTGCTGAAAACTGTTTCGGGTCAACGCCCCTCGCCCACTGCGACAGCGCTTCAATCGGATTGCTAAGAATCGTCGGGATAGTGGTGCTGGTAAGCATCCGCTGCTCTATTCTGCCGTCAAGCCGTGCGCCTAGTCCGAACCGGATACGGTATTCATTCGCAAGCACCATCTTCAGCGCTTCCTGAGTTTGGGAGTCGGTCCCGGCAAAAGCCATCGGATCGCCCGTCTGAGCAAACTGGTCAAGGAGCTGATTCATCCGCTCGCCTGCCTGGTTGATTTTGGCAAAGTTGTTGTATTCCGCATCGGTTGGGGTTTTATTACTCACCCGGATATGACCTGGCAGCACTAGGCGGTCTTTCGTGAAGTCCATCTTGGTGTTGAAGCGGCCCTCAACGAGGTTTTGCCCGCGGAGTTCTTTTGCCTGCCGGAGTGCCTGCATGTTCCCGGACAGGTAATCGGCTTCATCCGGGCTTAGTTCGTTGTTTCCCTGGAGGAGTTTGGAGACAGCGGCCTTACCAAGGGGATCGGTCAGGTTGGGAGATCGCGCTTCTGCGTAGCCCGGAAGCGGTTCTATCGCGCTTTTGTCCTTATTCCAGCGCATACCTTGCTTAAGCCAGGTGTTCGTAACCTCATCCTCTCGGTCCCGCTTCGCCAGCGCATCCGCCACCATGTAGGGCGAATACCGTCCGCCCATCATCCCCGAACCGCCGTTTGCGAGGTCGTATTGGTCCGTCTGCATCTGCTGATCGATCTGCTGATTCCCATACCCCCGGAGCGCCCCGGCGATAAGTCCCTGCCCCAGACTTGCCCCGAGGTTTCCCCAAGTCGAACCGCGCTCGGTCTGCACCGGCGTTTTCATGAGGTTGTTTGATGCGCCGAGCCAGGGCGACTCTTGCCGCAAGTCCTGCTCGCGGTTGAGGAGCGCCTGAATTAATGCTGAAGATCCATACGGTGGCATAGTTATACTCCGAAATAGCTTTTAGATGTGCCTACGTTGCTAGTGCCGTTCTTGCCGGTGCTGGAGGTTGGCGGCGGCGGAAGGTTTAATTGCGCCGCTTTTGCCTGATCGCCCGGCGTTAACGACCCGCTACCCCATCCGCTACTTGCCACCTTGGCACGCACCTGATCCGGATCGCTCCAGTTAATGCTGTTGTCCGCTTTCCCCTCCAATCCGAGGAGTTTTTGAGTGCCACCTCCAGTGTAGCCGCTGATGTCTAAGCCCATAAAGTCGGAGGCGCCTTCGTCGTCGCCTCCAGCCGCGTCCGCTCCGATCTGCGCTGTCCTAATCCTCGTGTTAGCGTCAAGCTCCCCGAGATATTTCTCAATGTCCTGCCCGCGATAGGTGCTCCCAATTGCCGCGGGGTTGGTCAAGGGCACGTCTACCTTCGTAATCGCCGAAAATTCCGGGTTGGTTATCCCGCCTTGAAGCCCTTGTAGGCTTCCCATTGTCGTCAGCGGCGCGTAGTAGCTCTTGTCATACTCGCTCACCCCCTGCTGCCTACCGGCAAGACTTGTGTTGAAGTTATTCGAGTATTCCGACTGCCCGAGCTTCGTGGCGTCTGTCCTGATTCCACTTCTCGTCTGCTCCTGTCGATCGGCCAAACCCTGGAGTTCCTGCTGTGCCCGACCGGAGGTAAGCGGAATGCCGCGGTCAGCCAGGGACTGCTGAAGCTGCGCCTTTTCCTGCTCGAAGATCGGAGCTTGGCGCTTCTCGAAGTCGGAATAAAGCTGCTCCTCTACTCGCCTCCGCTCGGCAAGCAAGTCATCGCCCCCGGCAATCTGGGGTAGAGAGTTGTAGCTAAACGGCCCCTGCTGCCCAAAGAGCTTAAGCTGCGCATCTGAGACTTGCCCGAGCGCCAAGTCCCTACCCTGCTGCTGGGCAAGCATTTGCTGCTGTGGCCCGGACAGCGTAGAGGTTCGGGTCATCGCGCCTGTGTTGGGATCTCGGCTATAACTCGATGACCCGTAGGAGTTAACCTCATTCACCCGGTTCGCGTTAAGCTGCTGCTCGGTGCTGTAACGCCCGTATTGCTCCTGCGTGCTGATTGCATCCTCTGGCGTGGAGACGTTCGTAGCCGGGGCAATAGGTATGCCTCCTGGGCCGATATGAACGCCCGTGCCCGGTTGAATGATAGGATAACCGGTGCCGCCTGCCGCCCCCTCTGCTCCCCACTGCTCCGGTCGGAGGCCGTTTAAACGAGCAAGTTCAGCGTCCGCCTGTGCCTGGTTGATGCCGCCGCTTTGCACCTGCTTGGTAAGGTCGGATTGCGCTTGCTGGACATTCAACCCGCGTAGCCGGTTAAGCTCGTTATCCGCCTGCCACTGCTGAATACCGCCGCTCTGCACCTGTGCAGCTAAATCTCTCTGAGCCTTCGTTAAGTCAGTAAAGGCCATTTAGCCCTCCTTAAGCCAGCGGCAATTCCGCCGCGTCATACCGTAAACTATTCCGTTCTGCTTGCCGTCGAAACCGAGTTCCAAGCAGCCCTCCTCCTTGAAGCCTACTTTCTGGGCGAAGTCTCTGGCGCGTTTGTTCTTCTGCGAGACGAGAAGCGTCATCCGTTTACAGCCCCAATCCTGGAAGACCAAGCGAGCGATGAAGCGAAGCATCTCTATTACCGGCCAGTCCTTGCCCTCGGCGGCGACGGAGGCGGAAACATCAAAGCCCCGGTGATCGTGCAGAATGCAGCCCGCAACGAGCTTCCCGCCGCGAAGAAAGCCGATAGCGCGGTAGTCCTTTCCCGTGCTCAGCCGGAAGCCGGGAATTCTTGAGGCTACAAACCGAGCGACTGTTTCATCTTGGTTGAGGAGGATCATAGGGGGCCTGCCTCGACATGTTGCGCCATGGTTCCGAGGTAATAGTTACCGTCAGAGTAGGCCGCGCCGTTTACCGCTATGTATAGGTCAAACATGTGGCCGATGGTGGAAGGAGCGAATGTGGCTGAGCAAAAATCAATTACTCCTGCGTCCACGTTCGCGGAAGTAAGGTGCTTATGTCCTAATGCGCCGCTACCCCGCCAGTCGGGGCGCACATCTAGATAGAGGGTAATCGGACCAGCCAAGCGGAACCAGGTTTTCGCAAGGGTTACTTTGCGCCGCTCGTAATCTCGACCAAGGATACTAACCCCAGAGTAAATGGTAGCTAGGAAGGCTGTCCCGTGATCGGTGCCAGAGTATCCGCCAAAACAACTCACCCGATAGTTGGTAAAGTTGTTGTAGCTGCTGGCTAACACAATTTCGCCGTCGTCGCCAAGCGCAAGCGAAAAGTCGTTAGCAGCTATGGGGGACGGACTAAAACAACCCCAAGCACCCGTTTCAAGGTTTCTCACGTAAACGTAAGCATCCCCGCAATTGAGATATAAAAACTCTCTGCTTCGATCGACGATCATGTTCGAGTTCTCGGTTGTGCTGATATCGCCGAGCTTCGCCGTAAGGTTCGTAAAGGTAGCATTTACCAAAAGACTGGAGAATGGGACCAGACTCCCGATTCCGATATAGTAAAGTTCACCGCCGTAGTTATAAAAGCATCGTTTGGCCCGGGGCGGCGGAAGTATGTATGTAGCCATCCGGCACCATTCATCGGCTCCCGGATAACTTCCCGTGTATATTACCGCCTCGCCCTGATCGGACATGAGCACCAGCCGGTCGTCGAGCCCGCCGCCGTCATCCGTTGACCAAGTCCCGATTGCAAATAGGCTGCCCGACCGCTGAAACACGGAGGAAAGATCGACCTTGGTTAAGGCCCCCGTGATGGCAGCACTTCCGCCATACCAGAGATCGAAATTCGCCCCGACGAAGTAGAGCCGATCCCGGTATAGACATACAGCTTTGAGGTTGGCAGGAGTAAGCCCTGAGCCGGTATAGGAAGCATCGGACACCGTTGTGCCGTTGTATTGCTGCGGGGTGTCGGCCCCATTTACCAGCACCATAGTGGTTCCTATCTGCGCGGCTATCCACGCGTGGGATGTCGGAGTGGTCGTGCCCGTAAGGTCCGCTAGTGCATGTCCGTTCTCGGCGCGGTAGATTTTGCTATCACTACAGCAAACAACCTGGGCGCCCGAAGCCCCGTAGTATGTATGAAGCCAACTATGACTATCGGGCACATCGGTGGTCCAATCCACAAGCCCATTCCTAAGCGCCAGATAACCACGATGAGGTATCCAGTTTTCCATAAACCGGCACTCATTCAGTTCTCCCCGGCCATACAGACGATCGACGTTGATTCCCCCGTCCGGACAAGGCCAATAGAATGTCTGTGCTGCTCCCGCCATTAGCCTCGCTTCCTGTCTTTCTCTTCCCCGGGCTTGATGTAGGCGTCACCGTATTCGAGCACGCCGCCTTTGCCCTGGTTCGGGTTTATCCAGCCGTATTGCTCGTCCACGTCGGCCAGTTGCGAGTTTCTTTGTTCTGCGGTGATGTTCCCCGCGTTGAAACTTGCCCAAACAGTCTCGGCTGCCTTATTTCGACCTGCGTCGCCAGAGCCGTAAATAGCGTTATAGAGGTCGCTTCGTCGTTTTGAGGGGTCGCCGCCGGAGTTTACAGAGTTGTAGAGGTAGCCGGTAAAATCCGAAGCAGCCTTATCGTCTAGGCCCATCGCGCTTGAGAGCGGGGCAAGTGAGCCGACCATCTCCCCGGCGTTCGGATCAGACCAATCAACGTCGTAGTAATGTCGAAACCCGCTCATGCCGTTTGTCGGGTTCTGGTTCTCTAGCTCTGCCCCGCCGTCCATGCCGAAGTTGAACTTGCCGCCGTCGCTAAAGGTGAAGTTGTAATCCTGGTCCAAGGCTTCCCGGATGCGGGGATCGTTTCGGATGGCATCGCGGGCTAGCTGGTCTTTGCCCTTGCTAGAGCCGAACATGCCGCCTTGGCCAAATACGGGATTATAAAGCAGGCTTAGACCCCCCGTTGGCCATGCGGTTGCTACCTGCGTGGATAGGCTTATGTCTTTTCCGCTCATGATATTCCCGAGGTCTTCAGCGCCTTGCCAGACTTGGTTTATCGGGTTTTGGGCCATCGCTGCGTTATATGCTACGCTGCCTGCCCCGTTTTCTCCGCCGCCGTATTTCTCGGCTAGCTCGTTACCGGCAATGGAGCCGGCAACACCAGCCGCAACGAGCCCACCGAGGCCCAAGGCTCCCATGCCCGCTGTGCCGGTTGCGCCCGCCCCTGCCGCCCCCGCGGCGCCAGCGCTGCCGCCGCCCACCACTCCTGAGCCGACTACTGCGGGCACTGCCGGCACTGTGGCCGCTGCTCCTCCGCTAAATATAGCGTTCGCCGCTGCTGTGCCCCCTGCCATGCCAGCGCCACCGAGCACGGCCCCGCCGCCGCCCATCGCAAGCTGATACATCGGGTTATTGTTCCGGTCGGCAATCTGCTGCGCATCTTTCCCCTCGTCATACTGGTGGATCGTCGCCCAATTCTGCTGGATGTAGGACGCTGCCTTCTGCCCGTCCTCCCCTTGGCTGTTGAGGTAGTTGTAAAGCCCCATCATGTCGTCGAAGGACATACTACGGAGGTTTTCGGGTGATGCGATGTCTCTAACGGTAGCCATTATCCAAAGTTTCCTTCAGGGATGTTTGCAAAACTGAGAAAGCGCTGCCGCCTACCGCCGCAGAGGCTAAGCGTTCGCGCCGAAGATTTTGCCGTTGCTGCAACCGGGATGGCGTCTAAGTAGTCCTTTCGATCGAGTTCCCATCCTGGTAGGTTGTTTTCCCGCTTGAATAGATACTTCGCCCCGAGTTCAACGAGCGCCTCGTCAATAAGGCTCGTTGCGGTATCCGCTGCAAAGGCTGCCGCTGCGGTGCCCGCGCTCGAAGTCCATTTGTTGGAGATGTAGAGGAAATATACCTTTTGCCCGGCATTCCCTGCGTCCGGTGTGGGGTAGATGGTCAATTGGTTTGCGCCCGAGCCGATAGCGATGAAGCGCTGCCCAATCGCCGTTGATGCCCCGCCGCGCAAGTAGCGTTCGTATTCAACGGGGCCCATGAAAAGAACCCGGTCTGTTTCGTCCTCGTTCCAGTGGGTATCGAAAATCACCCGCTCGAAGTCTAACGGAAAAGCGTAGGTTGCTGTGCCGTTTACGAAGGTAATGGTGGCTTCCACGATGAGTTCCGGCCAGTCGTGCCGCCGCCGCAAGTCTTGCCCGGTGCGGTAGATGGCTCGAAGCATCTGCACCGTGTCTCGGCTGGTATCGGTCAGCACCGCTGTGGGCTGCGTTAAGCCCTGGTCGGCTGCGATATTCTGAACCATCGTGAGAAGTGACATACAAAAATCCCTGTTCTGTCACTCCGGCGACGATGGACCCTTTCGAGCTTCTTCGCTTGGGAGTTATGCCCTATGTTTTAATCAACCAGTTGCCCACAAAATACGGGGCGTTATTCGTCCCCGATGTCATTGCCGCGTTGCCATTCACCCCGTTCGTCACTAAGCCGATTCGGCCGGCAAAAGCAGCGGCTGCGTGCGTGTGAGTCTTGGAGTCCGTAGCGAAAGTGGCCGTCGTAGACGCCGCCGTGCTTTGCCCCAATCGCGTCGCGCCGAACGTATCGTTAATAACCGCCCGGTCGATCGTCGTTGAGTGAGAATGATCCCCCGACGCCGTTATGTTCAAGTCTGCACCAGCGCCCATCGCGTGATAGTGCGCCGGGGCTGAGTGCGTATGGTTCCAAGCCCCGCCAGTGCTTCCGAGAGCGACGTCCGCGCCCACTCCAACCAAACAACGTTTGCGGCCATCGGGAAGGTTGAACGTCGTTGAACCGTCGCCCACGCCGCACACTGTGCCAATTGCCGCGAAAAGATCCGCGTAGGTCGTTCGGCTTACCTCCGCTCCGTCGCAAATCAACCAGCCGCTCGGTGCCGTTGCTCGCATCGTGGCTTTTACATCGCCCGTGTGAACACCATCGTTCAGCGCATCCCTAACGCTGTAAAGCCACTGCCACCAAGCAATGCCGTGCCGAGGGGGATCGCCTATCATTGCAAATCCACCCCCCGCTCCCTTGCCTTGCACCGCTGGAAGCGATCTATTTCTGCTGCGCTCAGCGCCCGGTTCCAGGTGATTAGTTCGGCTAGGTCGCCTGTCCAATAGCCGGTCCCTCCGTCCGTGCCGAGTCGAAGCGCGCCAGTCATGTTTGATGTGTTACCGCTTGCGCCGCTGGTTAAAGGACCGCCGTTCGTCCCGATCGTTGCGTTTACCCCGTCGTGACCAAGTGTAACCAGGTATGGTTTATTTACAACAAGCGTCGCCGCTGGCATGGTGACGAAGTCGCTATTGCCGTCATAGTTAAGTTGCCCAAACGCCGCTATTCCAGATGTCCGTGCGCCCCAAAACTCGCCAGTGCCGTAAAGAATGCCGGTGCTTGCTCCGGCTACCGCCGGACGAAGAATAAGCATTGCGAACTTAGCATTGTTCTGGAATATATCCGCCAACGTCGCCGCACTCGTCATCACATCCCCCCCATCGACCCGCAAAACGCTGCGCCCGTTCCAACCGCGGTAGGCTGGAAAATCCGCTGTGGGGGTGTATTGGGGGTCGGCTAGGGTGGATTGGAGTTGAATTCGCGTCGCGTGAATCGTCGAAGTATTATCGCCATTATAACTGCTCGACGTGGTTCCGCCAATCGCAAGCATAATTGCGATCTGAGCGGTCCCCGTAGTCGCGGGCGTTGCTGCCCCTGACACTCTAAAGTAGTCGCCATCAACCGAAACGGTCGGAGTCCAGGCAAGCGTCGATCCGTCCACACCGCTGAGGGCGCCGGTTGTCAAATTAACGAAGGCGCGGCTTATGGTCGCATTGGGCCAGGTAATATTAAGTCTTGCGTCTCTAGTTCCTACCCCGCGCTTTACGGATGCAACAAAGTTATAGGCGCCCCCCGCTACTACGGGAACAACGGCAGCTGAGACGAAGTGAGAATTGCTCGCCGTGCCATCTTCTTTTATTTCGGTCGCGTTTAATACCGATGCTCGGGTAGGGGTCCAACCGGTCGCTTGGCTCAGATCCTCGGAATAAAGAACCCTATTCTCCCGCGAATCCGCCCGGGTCCGCGTGAATTGCTGCGCCGCCGTAGCCTGCGCGAACGAAATTGAGCCGACGCGGGAGGCCCAGGCGCTTGCACCCATCTGCGCGGTTAGGGTTTGGCCCGCGGAGTCATCGAGCCAGGCTGTCGGGTTTGACGCCCGGATTGCTCGGTCGCAGGCGGCTTGGGAGTAGGGATTGGACAGGACTACTGCGCGCTGTGCGGGGGTGAGACCGCAGAGCGAGAGCAGGAAGACGAGAGCTAAGAAACGCCTCATGCGCTTAGTCCTCAATTATCGAGACGCAAACCTTAAGAGCACTTGCCGCAAGAGTCTGAGCTTCCCGCGCAATAAGCAGGAAGCGGAGAGAGGTATCGGTGCTTACAACCGGAAGCCCCGCACTAGTCGCTTGCCCTATGCCGTTATCGTTGAACGAGGAAAAATCAGCGATTGTGAGACACCCGGCAATCTTCGACAAGTCCGCGTCAACTAGGTCAAACGCTGCGCTATCCGTTGGCTCGGTAGCTAGTGTCTGCTTCAGAAAGCAAATCTCCACCTGCTTTTCTTCGTCGCCTACGTCGGTCAGAACCACGCTTTGGACGATGCCGCTGTGCGAGCCACTGAAGGCATTTGCCAGGGTGTGCGTTGCTCCTATCGCGTCTTTAATCGCGTAGGTGTCGGTAATGGTCGGGGTTACGCAGATTGTGCGCGTTTCGCCATGCACCTGCGCTTGAGCAACTGAAGCGAAAAGGACTGTGAGCGCAAGCGCTAATAGCTTTCTCATGTTTCTCATCCTTGAGAAGAGGGGGCAAAAGCCCCCGTTAATTAGTTTTCACGCCTTACAACTACTTCCACACCGAGAAGCCGCACGTCAGTTGAGCCCGCCGTGGTGCCCGTCAAAAGGACGTAGTAGCTTGTGCCTGTCGCCACGAGTGAAGCCGTGGCCAATGTCTTGGCCGAGGCAACCGCCGTGTCTGCCGTTACCGCCACTTGAGTTATCGCGCCAATGCTCGCATCGACCGGATCGCCCGCTGCGTTAGTCAGCGTTCGAAGGTCCGCATCGAGCGTTACTGCGCCGCCTGCGCTCTCAACCTGGCCAATGACCTTGTAGGACTCGATGGTATCGCCCACTTCCAAGCCCGTAATGGGAATGGTGAAAGTTGACGCGGTCCCGCCTGCGGCCATTGTCGCCTCGTTGATATTGGTGCCGGTGTTTGTCCATCCTGCGGTTGTGCCAGCGCGGCCAATTCCTGCCGGGACAAACAGCGTCTTAACGCCAGGAACACCCAACGTGCCGCATTGCCAGGTGTTTGCCGCTGAGTAGGAGCAGCGCAGCCCGGTTTTGCCGTAGATGGTTATCGAAGCGTTGGCTGTCCCGCCGTTAATCGCCGCACCTGTTGGAAGCGGAAACACGGGCAGGTTTTTCGACGCCACGGTGTTGAAGATGTCATACTCAGCGCCAACAACCGGCGCGGCAGGCAGCTTAACAGCCTTGGTGTTGTCGGAGGCAGAAATGTAGGTTGTCTGATCGACAATCTGTGCCGCATCGGCAACAACGCCTGTCCCCGCCGCAGCGAGAGTGCCTACATCGACAGCCAGCACCTTAGCCGTGGGAACGGTTATGCCCGTGCTCGCCACATTCAGCACCGCCGCGTTTTGGCTTAACAACTGCCAGTCATGAGCGGCAATCGAGCCGCATTGCATGGTGTTTGTCGAGTAAGCGCAGCTAAAGGTTGCCGTGGCGTTACCGAGATGCATCGAATCAAACCGAGCCGCCGTGCTACCGAGATGGCCCCCGCCGTTTGTGTCCGGTAGGAAGTCATCGGCGGTAATCGCGTCGGTTACGGTCATGTCATCGGTGCTTGTAACCTGCTCAGCGGTAAGAGTGCCAGTAAGCGTGATATTTGCTGGGGAGAGCGTGCAAATCTGCTTTGCCAGCAAAGGAGCAGCGCCCGCGCCCATTAGCGCGTCTTCGCAAGCCGTTGCAAAGGCGAGTTGCGGAACGAGCAGAGTAAATAGAACAACTGTTAAAAAGCGTTTCATTTTAGTTTTCCTTCTTTCGAGATTTTTTTACAGGCTTAATAACGGGCTCGAGCGGTAGATCCGGTTCTTCCTTGATAGACTCGCGCCATGCGCGATATTGCTTGTAGTGGCTCTGTCTTATCTCGTCCGTAACCGGGCCTTTAAAAATTGACCCTCCTCCGCAGTCGATTTCGCAATATTCCACCTTGTCTATTCGATCCGGGTAAGCCGGGGCGAAGGAGACAAGCTTGATGTAGAACTTTGCGGGGTATGGTGCGTTTGACATTGCGTCGATCCTTACTAGGAGGCCTTCCCCTTCTTTCCGGCGTTCTGGGCTGCGATAAGCTCTTTCATCTGGGCTTGGAGGTCTTCTAGCTGCTGCTTAAGCTCAGCTTCCTTGTCCTTCTTCGCCTGCACTACTTGTCCGCCGAGGAACTTCCGCGCATCCGCCCGATACTGCCGCGCTTCCGGCCCGATTTGGGAAAGAAGTGTGTCCGGGCACTCGCAAAACTGTTCCATGGTGAAGATGTTTAAGAGCTGGCAACGAAGTTTCATCGGCTCAGGCATCCGCGCCCATTCACGAAGCGGGAAGCCGTCCATCAGCTCCTCACCGCGCTTGTAGGCGTCAAATTCCTTCGCGTATGTCTCTAGATGGTCCTCGGTCGGAGGTCCGTCGTAACAGTCACCGCCAGGGAGTTCGATACGGATAAAGTCCACCGTCTTATAGACAGGCTCAACCGCTTTCGGGTTTTCGCCTTTCGCCCGCGCTGCCTCTCGTGCCTGCTCGGTCAAGAAGGATTGCTCCACCTCAACCGGACGAAACGAACAAGGATACTTGGGCGGCCTTTTCGGCAGATATTCCTCGATCCCCCGCTGAACCGTTGCGTCATCCATCAACATTCCCGCACCTCACAAAGAAAAGAAGGGGGCATACGCCCCCTGGTTGTTAGTCGTCAGCGCCATTTGTGGTAAACGGATACCAAAGTTCGGTCTCAATAGTTGAGGCCCCGCCGGTAGCGTTTGCCGATGCCGCTTTAATGCCATTAATGTGATCGCCCGCTACGTCTGCATCGTCGAGCATCCCCGGCGTCGCCGTGAGATACAGGTCAGCGTTATCAGCCACGTCGGCTGCCACGGCCGTAGCCAGGTTTTTGCCGTGAACCTGATACCAGCCGTATTGGTCAGCGACGTTTGCCGACATCGCGATTGCGATCGGCCCGATTGCATCAGCCACAGTCAGCGCGGTGGAGAAGTCGTCTGCGTTGTAGTGCGCCGCCGAGCCGAGAATCGTATCGGCAACGCCCTTCAGGTAGATAAACTCCCCCTCACCGTATGTCGTATGCCGAGCCTTCACCCGAGTTCCCAACGGCACCTTTGCAGTTGCGGAGGTCTCGGCGATGTCCTGAGCGTTCACTCTGTTCTCAATCGAGAACCATGCTTGTGTCATTGTCCTAGTCCTCCTTACGCAATTAAAACGCCGTTAAGCTTGCTATTGTGAATGGCAAAGTTTCCGGCCCACGCGAGCAGAGAGACGCTTGCATCCTGGTTGATGCTGAAACGCTTCGGATCGAGCGGGACGAAGTTTCTGTTTGCCGCGTAGCAAAGCTTGATGGTCTTCGGGTTGATAAACCAGGCGTGTGAACTCGTCGCATGCCCGCCTACGCCACCGTCGAAAATAACTTCCGCGTCCCCGCCCAGGTAGGCCAGAGACTTGAAGCCCATCTTCGCCGTTGGGCCATCTGCCAGGCGCTGAATTGCTTGCGCAGCCTGCCAGTAGTAGCCGAAGTAGGTGTTATCGCAGACAATCAACCGGGGTCGTTCTTTGCCGCGGGTGCAGCCCAAGTAGACCTTGTTGAAGTAGCTAAGAATGTTCGTCGCGCTTACTGCCACGCCGCCATCAGCTACGCCCGCATACTTGTATGACTGCCACCAGGAGTAGGTATCGCGGGAGATGTTCCCCACGGTTCCAGTCGTCGGTGCATCCGGGATAAGGTTTCCCAGACCGTTAATCGCGTTGGTCGTGGTGCCGGTGCCATAAGCGTCGGTAACAACCAGGTCAATTAGCGAGTCTTCGGCGTTCCCCATCCGAACATCGAGCAGGTCAATCAACTGCTCAGGCCCGGTGTTCTGGATGTCTGTTTCCAGGCCGGACGCCACGACGGAAACAGCATACTGCTTCCAGGCGTAGTGAGCGGCAGTGAGCACATCCTGCGGCGTTACGTCCAAAGGATCGTAACCGCTGTAGCGCATTGCCGTCTGATTCAGCTGATAGGTGAGCGGTAAAACAATGTCTTCACCGCCCGAGATTTTCTTGTAGAATCCATACTCCTTTGCTTTTGCAAATAGAGCGATGGAGTTCAGCGCCGCGTCCTGGATATCCTTGCTCCGGTTACGCAACGTTGAAGTTGTGATTTCGCTTGTGTTAGGTGATGCCATTTTGAGCCGTCCTTGGCTTTAAAAACGGTTTACTTATGCGCGTGCTGCTATCTCGGCCGCAATTTGCTCCCGCCGAGTCATGCCCGTCGGGATGGTCTTACCGTTGGGAGAGCCGACAATGGACGTGCTCGCCTTCTTGGCGTCCGCTACACGTTTTGCCGCGTCTTCCCTTTCGCGTTCTTCCTTCTGCTTTTGCTCGGCTTCGAGGATTTGCTTACGCACTTCAGGATGGGCCCAGATTGCTCTGTCGTAGGCTTCCTGAAGCACTTCGCCTAGCGACTTCTGCGGGTTGGCTTGCGACAGCCGCTCTGCATATTCCGCCATGTCCTCGCTCACGGTTTCAAAGTGTGGCCGGAGAGGTTCGCCGTTCTCGCCCTTTGCGGACTTAAACGCCTCCACTTCCCGGTTGATACCTTGTTGCCGCGCCTGTATCTCCGCCTTCTCTCGCTCTGAAAGTTGCTGTTTTAATCGCTGGACTTCCTGAACGACAGGGTTAAGCACTTGTTGCAGTTGTGGGTTAAACGCTTGGTTTTGTCCTTGCGCCTGTGCTTGTGCGAGTTGGGCCGGGGTGAGCCTCCAGGCTTGAAGCAGATGCCTCGCGGCGGCTGCCTTGTCCTGACGAGCCATCTTGTCGATAGCGATTACCTCGTTGAGCCACGCATGAGGATCGACGCCACGAAGGTGAAAATCCTGCAAGTGCGGCTCAAGCGTGCGGTAAAGGCTAGCCGGCAAGCTTTGCTGCCGTCCAAACTCTTCACGCTCTCTAGCTAATTGCTCCGTTTTAGAGGTGTAGTCCTTCTCTCGCTCCGATTCGCGCTTAAAGATAAGCTCTTGCACGTTTCGGGGTAGCGAGGACCAGGACTCACTGGCCTCCTTCGACCACGACTTAGGGCGCTCGATGGGCGGCGATGCCGCTTCTATCCCCTTATCGCCGGGCTGGTCTGAAACTGGTTTTGCGGCTGGTGCGCTAGGCGTCCCGCCTTTTAGGGCAGCGGAAAGGGCGGCCCGCCTAGAAACAGGCCGCGACTCAGGCTCAGGCGTGGCAGTTTCGGTGCTCTCTACGCCAGTGCTTACGCTCTCCGCTGTGCTTTCGCTAGAAAATGCGCCATCCGTGGCATTTTCCGCATCCGTGCTGATTTCGTCCACCTACCTCCCCCCGTATTTCTCCAACAACCGATCTTTTAGTTCCATGCACTCGCCGTTTCTTCCGCGGCAAGCGGCCTCTATTTCGAGTTCGTGTGCCAAACTTTCGTAAGCCTCACCGTAGAAGCGTTTCTGTATCTCTCGGCGTTCGCCGTCGGACTTACCGTCGATGGCGTGGAGCATTTCCGTGGCTTTCTTAATCGATTCCGACATCGGCGGGCGCTTGTCTTCGGGCTTGAGGTTAAGGAAAGCTTCCCGCTCGTTACCAATTTCTATCTTGTCGTGCTGCCGCGTAACCTCGCGGAATCGCGCCTTGGAGGTATAGGTTTTCCCATCGCACGGGTGAACCGTCGGCTCCATATCGTCCGGGATTACTGAGTGAGAATCGTTTGCTTGCGGGATGGGTGCGGTCTGTCCGGACTCGCGGGCCATCTTTGCCGATTCAGGCGTTGGCCAGAGGCGGATCTTGAGCTTTCCCTCCTCAACGCACTGCCATTTGCCGTCGATGTCGTAACCCGTGTGGTATCGTATCCGCATAACTTATTATTTGCCTGAGGGCTGAGCATTTGCAAGCACGGGCGACTGCATCATCGCCGCTTGGGCCTGTGCTTGGAGCGTCGCCTCGCCCTTTACCTGCTCCCGCTGCACCGAGGCTTGGGCGTCAAGCGCAATCTTTTTCAGCTTCACATCCATCTCGGCTTGAAGCTCGGCGTATTTCAGCTCGTATTCGGCCTGGAGCTTTTGCTGCTCCATCTGGATCTTTTGCTGAGCCTCGGCCTGCTTCTGCTGGAGTTCGACCTGCTTAAACTGCATCTTCTGTTGCGCTTCGATGAGCTTAGGATCGGGCTTCTCTGGCCCTGCGCCTTGCACTTTTTGCTTGATCTGGTCTAGGGCCGTGTCTATCGCGCTTTCAAGCGGTCGGCCTTGCTTGTAGAGCCGGACCCCCATCTTGAGCATTTCGCCGAGCACAGGCACCATTGCAGGCTCTTGCCGGCCAACTGCAATCCCGGTCTCCATCAGTTTAGTGGCGCCGGTATAGAGCTGGCCCAAGCTCTCCCGTTCCTCCGCCTGGTCCTCAGCGACTGTCGAATCAGTCTCGATATCCACCCGGAAGGAGCGGAGCTTGTCGTTCTTGAGTAGCTCTATCGCTTGGGGCAAAAGCTCGCGGTCCTTCTCCGGCATTTGGTCTGCCGCCGCAAGCATGGCAAACGCCTGCGGTGGAAGCTTTTCGCAGAGGATTTCGGCCTTTATGCGGAGCAAGTCACGGGCGAAGCGGTCAATTTGCTTCCGCTTGCGCTTGAGTCTGCCGCTCGCAAACCGCATCTCCTGATTCCGCTGAGTCGCTGTCGCCCGCGGGTCACCCTGGCCACGCATCACCTCGCTAACGCCCGACTGCGTAAAGGTCCGCTCGAGCGTTCGATCCTCAGCAAGGTAGAGCTGCTCGAGGGTGACGATAATCTCTTTCAGCGGCATCCATACGATGACACCTTGAAGCCCACCCTTATCCATCAGCATCGGCCAATTTTTGACCGCGATAAGCTCATTCTCGGCTGCGGAGTCGAGCAATTTCGCCACCTCCTCGCAGCTTGCGTCGTAGCATCCGGCCACCTTTAGAGCCTCGGTTAGGCACTCGATCTTTGCGCTTATGAGGTTTAACCTCTCAGCAAGATCGGAGTAAAATATGTAATCGGCTGTCGGATAAAGTGTTTCGTTGTCGAGCGTTGCCATTAGTGGCCGCGGACAAGGGAAAAAGTTTTCGAGGCCAAGCGGGTCATCCTCCACGTCGAGAAAGTCCGTCCCTGTCTGCTGCTTGGGGAGCCAGTAGACTTTGCGGCTCTTAGCGTCCCAGATTTCGTAGATTGTTGCCTGTTTGAAAGGTTCCTTATCGCGGGCGTGCTCGTCGTTGTTCACATCCTCAGATGTTGCGTCGAGAGTGACTAACTTGGCTTTGCCCTTAAACCGCTCGTCTAGCTCGTCTCTAGTCATGAGCGCCTGGAAGCCGACCCACCGCTTGCCGACGATATCTTCCCACGCCCGGACGTTAGGATAGAGAAAATCCTTGAAGTGCACCCAGTTTGTCCGCGAGCTGCCGGCCAGAACATCATCAAATGTGCCTTGGCTGTCCTCCCGCGAACCAATCACACCCTTGAACACCTCACGACACTGCCCCATGCCGCGGATAAGCCAATCATCACAGGCCATCTCCATTGCCGGGTCAAAGTCATCCTGCTCCAGACTTGTTTGCAGTGCCCGCTCAAGCGCCTGGCTTGCCACCCGGCCCACCGGGTCAGCATCTTTGAAGCGCCGCTCGACCACCGGCTTAGGCGGCTGCATATAGACTGCTGGCTGAAGCGTCTGGACATTTGAATGGAAAATGTGAAACGGCTGCTTGTTGTCGACCAGCCTTTCATGTTCGCCTGCCCCGTGCGCAGAGTAGATGCGGGTTAGCTTTTCGGCGGTCTTTTCCCACTTTTCCCGGCCTTTTCTGGCCAGGCGGATCGTGGTTTGCCACATGGTGTAGGGGCTATCGAAGTCCTTTTCGGACTCAACGGCAGATGATTTTTCTGCTTCTTCGCTTGCCATCCTTGGCCTAAAAATGCCGGGGGCGAGTTTGGAGCCAAGCCCCCGGCTACGAACGAATTATGGAGATCCCTTATAGGATACGACTACGGGGGAGCATTTACAAGTTAGCGGAAACGGCTAACCGGCTTATACCGCTGCTTCGCCTCTCTGTCATTAAGCGCAAGGATCTCCGCGTAGGTCGCTTGCTGTAGGCCGCGCATGGGCTGGCGTTTAGGCACAGGCTTAGACCAAGGCCGCGCCATGCAAAGATACCTAAATTCATCCGCAATGTGGTCTTCCTGCTTCGTGTCGATGTCTTCCCAATCCGCCTCATCGCGCATAAGTCCGGGCATCGTGCGGATGCAGTCCCGGCAGTGGTTGAACACATACACCATCGGCCTATCGTCCATCCCGTCCATGCGGTTCTTAATCTGTAGCCAGCCCGCATTGCGCGAGTTATCAGAAGGCGAGAGCACCACCCCGCCCTTGCGCATCTCCTCGGATACAGTCGGCCCGAAATCAGTGTCGAAGCAAGCCGGGTCAGCATGGGTGCGAACGATACGCCTATCCTCCCCGGACATCTGACGCGATAGTATCCCGCGAGCCACATCTACGGGCTGCATCTCCAGGCCCTCGTTCGGCGCTCGGGCTCCATACCACTCTCGATACCGGACAAGCGCATTAGCCGGGACATACGGTCCATTGCGTGGCTGCTCTCCGTTGGACATTGCCCACCAACCAACGCTAAACGGGCGAGCACTGCCCCAGTCAAACGAGCGGTAGAGCGTCCAGGTAGGCGGGAGCGTGAACGGCTCACAGATGCCGCCGCGCTTTGCCCAGTCGCCCCAGTTTGAGAAGTAAGCGCCAAGCACAGCCGACCAGTCACCATCGAGCATGGCTTTTACCAGCTCTTCTGTGCCAAGGCCCATCAATGCCCCGGCGTATTCCTCCGGGTCTAGGCTTGGATTGTCGTCAAGGTAGGCCGGTATGAACTGCCGTTTAAACCCGCCATCCTTCTTTGCCATTTTCTCGATTGCCAGCGGTAAGCGTGGATCGATAAAGGCGCTCTTTAGATAATCCCGTCCGTGGCCGCCTACAGGGTTTGTGGTGATGCCAATGCGGGGGAACTTACCCTGATACTTTGCCGGCAAACGGTCTTTCATTTGCACGGGCATCCGCACCCGGTGCCGGAGGAAACGGATAACCGTCTCTGAGAATTGCACGCCCTCTTCAAACCAAAGCACGTGCATCTCATACCCTGAATACTTCCAACGGTCGGCGTCGAATTGGCAGTGGCAGAGGTAGATTTTAGAGCCATTGAACTTAAAGCGGACTTCGGTTTCCGTGATCTGGACTAAGCCTACGTCAACCCACGGCTGAAGCATTGAGCGAAAACCCGTTTCGCCCTCCATGTGGTTTTTAATTACGTCATCAAAATGTCTGCGGAAAATATAAACTTGGAGATTAGGTATCTCCGTGCACCAGATGATTGAGGCGACGCGGGTTAGGTGTGATTTTCCTCCACCTGCTGCGCCGCCGTATAGGATTTCAGTTGCATCGCTGTAGAGGGCTAACGACTGCTTGGGATGAAGGCTAAGATCTATCTCCGCGGTCCGCATCGCCTTCCTTGGCGGCTATCTCGATGTCAACTCCTAATCCCCTCGCAAGGCTCACTCTTAGGCATCTGACTTCTTCGCAATTGTAAGATTAATCACCGGCACAAGTGGAGAACTATCAGCGCCGGAAAGCTCAATCGCCTGCTGAGCTTTGCCAATTAGCCGATCTAACAACTCGCGGATTGCGCCAAGGTCACCGGCAAACGCTTGCTGTTTGAGCGTAATCGCGATGCGCTTAATGTCATCAAGTGTGACCGCGGCAATTAGCGCCGCTTGCAATGCCTGCCGCGACGGTGTTTTGAGCGCGCGCCCCTCGCCTCGTTTGTGTAGCCCGCGCTGCTGCGCTGGCGGCAATCCCGCCTGCTCTCTATCGTAATCACTCATCGCTCCGCGCGTTGCACCTGCCATCATTTAATTCTGCGCGCGCCGCCGAGCATTTACAACATCCTCCAGATCCAGCCCGAGATGGCCGCACACCTCTGCGCAAGTCCACCCCGCATCACCGCGGCACTCGTAATCGTGCAACCATGTTTGGGCATCGACCCTAGCGCGAGCATTACGAGACTCCGCATCGAGCAGCGCTCGATTGAGCACTGCGAGCATTAACAATTTTTCGGCAGGGAATAGATCAGCTAACCGGCTAAACACCGGATGTCGAAACAAACGCGCACTACCGTCGGGACGCTTACTGCCTGTGAGCATGTCTGTAGGATATACATACCCCATACCGATAGTACAGCGGAATTTTGTAACAGACCGTATGGCAGGTAACCTACATGGTAACCCGATAGGTAACCCGATAGGTAAGCGGGTGGGTAACCACTATGGTTCACTCTATCTATCTCTCTATCTAGATCTTAGATCTTAGTATTTATCCACAGATGACGAGGCCCTCAGGCCATACCCGCACGTTTGCAAATCGGTGTTGAGTGATTCCGGGCAGTTAGCATGGGTGACCGTCCCAAACCGGCACGGAGGCGACTTATGTCAATGCACGTTGAGATTTTTTCACGCGCTAACCCCTCGCAATCACTACCAATCTCAAATTACGGGTAAAACCTACGACAGGTAAAAGCGTTTGTATGCTATATTGGCTAGGTAGTCGAGACAAACAAAAAACGGAGGCGAGAGATGGCACAACGAATTTTGCAAAACAGCGACGACATGACGCAAGAGCAGGCCGAACAACTGAGCACAACTGGCATCGTCCGCGAAGTTAGCAACGGAGAGGATGGCATATGTTGGATCGAGTTTGACACGGTCACGGATGCAGAGACGTGGGATCGGCAGCGGTAACAACCATGACGTTCTACCTGCCGCCTGCGGGCGGTAGGCTAGAGCGGCAGGGGCCGCGAATTTTGGAGGCAAAATGAGTACTTACACATACACCATAAACACAGATGCCGAACGTCTCCCAGTCGACTTTCCGTCCTGGACGTACCCTTCACTCGGGGATGCCCGGGATGCTGCGGAACGAGACGACGAAGGACGCACTAACCGACCCGGTTTTATACTGTGGAAACGCCGCGGTAGCCGCGATTGGGATGAAATCCGATGACTAACGAAAAAAACCCGGCAGCGGTAGCGCTCGGCAAACTCGCAAAAGGCAAGCCAAAAAAGTTTGCCCGGCACTCCTACACGCGGGAGGAATTAGAGCGGAGGAAGCAGCGGCTTGACGAGGCGAGAAAAAAACGATGGCCGAAGTCGGAAAAGGAAACCTAGTCTTTTTCCATAATCCCCACCCTTACGTTTCGGGCGGGATCTAAATCATGCCCGTCCGTGGCCGCATTGCCTCGCCAGCCAGCCTTTCTATCCCCGATCCAGCCTGGGAGACTAGTGTTCAATCAACCCGATCTAGCCGAGATCAGTATGGCTTAGCCTAGGACTGAAACGACCGCGTTTCTGCCCCTCGTTGTTGTCCTATCAATCGCCGTAGCCCTTCGTGACACCCGATTTCATTTTCATCGCATCGCCCCTAGCAATTTCAAACAGTTACAATTCCTACGGTGCATCTCAGCTTTTTAAGCCCGGTTTAAGCGGGCTAAACCAATCTTTTCGGCAAATTTTAAACTAATTTTTTTCGACGTGGAAGGTGAATTAACTGCGCGAAATCATTTACAACATCGGATTGCTGAGTGTTTACCTGCCATAACTCAGCGAAAAAAGTTCCTTGCGAGTGTAAAAACAACTGTACAACGCGAAAAACGGCGTGTAGACTTGGACTTGTAGACATCAGTTCTGCGTTCAAATTTATTGCTTGTCTGAATCGGTTTCTTATCAGTCAAGCAGTCGAACGTGGAGCTGATTTAACCCTTAACGGAGGCTAAATCAGTGAATACCCCTTTTCTAAACCTGCTTAAAAACCCCGACGAAAACCGAATTGAGCATATGGTCGATATGCTCTCGTCTGCTCAGTGCCGATGCCGCCATAACGAGCAGTTATATCTCGACCTACTCAATACCCTACTAACCCGCCCCACGCCGGATCTCTACGCTGAGGTAGTGCATATACTTCGCTCGCACGATGAGCAACGCCGCTGCGACGGGTGCGAGCGCTTGACCAGCACTTATCACGAGCTGGACCACGTCACGCTTTGCACTGAGTGTCACGCTGACTATCTCGCCGATCAGGACGATCGCTCGGAATTGGCCCGCTACTACGACTACGGGAGGAACGGGTTATGAGCGCAAACCTCATCACTTACCGCGAACACTACGATCCGCACTGGCAGAGCTATCTAGAGCCGGACGTTTTCGCCTCGCTCAAAGCTCTGCCGGCCGGAGAGCAAATATCCATCCTCGATTTGGCCGAAGGCTTGGCGCGTCAGGAGAACCAGACAATAGCAACGATTATTTTACGGCGGCATTTAGAGGCCGCGATCGACAAAGAGAAAGAGCGGTTGCGTTTGGAGGCAGAGCGGCAAGCGGCGGACAAACTACAGGCGAGGCTGAGCGCTTTACAGGAGGGCTATGCGAAGTATGACGTTGAAGCTGTTCGCACATTAACCGATGAAGAGTTTGCCCATGCGCTGGCCTATTGCCAGCGCCAACGCGAGCAGCAACTTGCCGCCGTTCGTGAGGCGGAACGCAAGGCGCAGGCAGAAAAAGAAGCTGCTGAACGTAAAGCCGCGCAAGAGCGCGCCACAGCCGAGGCGGAAGCAGTCAAGAGACTTGAGGCGGAAAGGCTCGCTAAGGAAGCGGCAGAGAAAGCAGCGCAGAGAAAAATCAAAGACGCCGCATTATTCGAGCTGATTAAGGCGAGCTATCCAACGATCGAGTCAGCATGGGTTGAAATTGCCCGGCTAGCCAAAATGGTTAAGGGGGTAGCATGAACAATCAAAAACCTCACCTATCCGCAACGCAGTTAGAAATGTTCTGGCGCTGCCCCGAACAGTATCGACGCCGCTACATGGAGAAAGAGTCGCTGCCCCCCGGGGTGGCGCTCATACTCGGGAAGGCGTTCCACTTCGGAACAGAAACAAACTTCCGGCAGAAAATAGAGAGCCGGGTTGACTTAAAAGCCACCGACATTATCGATGCTGCGGCTACTGCGTTTGATGCCGAGCTTGCCGGGGGCTATGCGCTCAACCAGGAGGAGGAAAGTGTAGGCGCGGCTAAGGTGCTCGGTGAAGCCAAGGACAAGGCGGTGCAGCTTGCGGAGGTCTACGCCAAAGAGCAGGCGCCGGACTATCAGCCGACCGTAGTGGAGCACACGACGCGCATTCTTTTCCCGTCAGCAAGCCATGACCTTTTAGCGGTCACTGACCTGCGAGACGAGTTAGGGCGCATCGTGGATCTGAAGACCGCCGGGAAGAAAATGGCCGCAGACGCCGCTGATTCCTCGACTCAGCTCACAATCTACGCCGCG
>Ga0172381_10002219_pt1 | contig 21745 bp, 44 predicted proteins | sample Leawel6488metaG_FD_119754 | JGI IMG/M metagenome (GOLD analysis project Ga0172381, IMG submission 119754) | Leachate microbial communities from a municipal landfill in Southern Ontario, Canada - Leachate well 64-88 metaG | ecosystem: Engineered > Solid waste > Landfill > Unclassified | place...
AATTTGTAAAGAGAGTAAAGGTGAAAAAGAAATATCAAAATTCTTAGAGAAAAAGAATATTAAATATATTAGAGAAAAAAGATTTAACGATTGTAGAAATAAAAATACTTTACCGTTTGATTTTTATTTACCAGATTATAATATGTGTATAGAATTTGATGGCGAACAGCATTTTAAAACAAATGAACATTTTGGTGGTGAAGAAATATTCAAAATAACACAAAAAAACGATAACTTAAAAAATGATTATTGTAAAAAAAATAATATAAAAATATTAAGAATTAGATATGATGAAAAAATAGATGACTTATTTAATATATAGTATAAAATAATTAAAGAAACATATGAAACATATTAAACATTATGAAAATGTGGATTTCACAAGAAATACTCGTGATGGTGAAATTACAGATGTTGTTAAACCGAAGAACGTGGATTTTGAACAAGAAGATATAGAATATTATAATGAAATTAAATCAAGAATACAGAATTCTATTGAATATAGTTTATATGAGGCTAGTGGTGATATGGACGACTATACAATAAATGTTGCAGGAGAGATAGATATTATTGGAGTAATAACATCAGACTATGGTGACTATGAATATTCGATTAAAATTAAAAGAACAATATAAATTATGTTACATCTTAGAAAATATGATGAATTTGTGAATGAAGGACTTATGGATTTTCTTAAAAAAACTATGAGAGGTTTAATAGATGCTTTTAGTGAAGATACTAAAAAATTAGCTGGTAATGTTTCTAGTCAAATTGAAAAATTGCCAGAATATAAAGATGCTAAACCTTTATTGGAAAAAACATTTACTGAAAGAACAAAAGGATTTGAAGCACAGAAGAATTATAAAAGTGTTAGAGATTTTGTTAAAGAAGATTTGATGTTAGTTGAATTATTTTTGACTGATTTATCTCAAAAATTTGAACCAAGTGTTCAAGGACAGAGTGAGGAACAACGTAATTTAAAGAAATTAAAACCAAATAAATTTTTTGAGGATTCGGCTAATGGTGTAATTAAAAAAATATTCAGTTATAGTAAAGGTGAAGATTTCCAAGGCGCTTTAAATGATAATGTTAAAAACTTAATGTTAGAATTGGGTAAAAAGGCTGGTTTACAAAATCCAGAAGAAAAATTTCAAGACGAACAAAAAAATGAATCAAAAATATATGAGGCACAAGATATGGGTGAGAATTTAGATGCTGATGAAAGTTTTAAAAAATTCAAACAGACAACAAGTGATTTCAGAATTAATGGTTTATTTAAACCTATATTAGATAAATTGGATAAAGTTGAAATTGGTGGAACTAAAGAAGGCGGTGAGGAATTACAAAAAATTGCTGATGCTATGAAAGGTTCTAATAACAAAGAAACTTTAAATAAGATGCTTCAAAAATTTACAACATCTGAAAAAGACACATTGATTGCGGTGAGAGATGCGTTAGGTTTCACAAAAGATGATGCACCGTTATAATTGATTATGAAATACTCTAAGATAAAAATGAATGAAAATGACCTCATAAACAATTTTTCTAAAGATGAATTAAAAGAATTGTTGATTGTTCAAGTTGAACAAGAAAATTATGAAGGGGCGAAAGTTGTTAAAAGTGCAATAGACCAATATGATGAATGTGGTCCATTTCATGTGAGTTTTGAATTAGATGACTTTTTTGAAAATGTTGAAGATTTTGATGACGAAGAAGATTTTGATGACGAAGATTTTGATGACGAAGATTTTGATGACGAAGATTAAAAAAATAAAATAAAACATATTAAAAAATTTAATGAAGCAAAAAAACACAAAGAAGTTAATGGTGTTTATATAGATTTTGAAAAATTAGATGAGTTATTTTTTTCTTTCATTGAAGAATTATCAGAATTAGGTAAAATTGCTATATCAGAACAAAGTCATTCAAATTTTGTTTCTACTGAAAAGGATTCTGTTGATGAAGCTATCAATGAATATGGTGAATTGCTTGAAAATGTTAATAAGAAATTTGATGACTTTAAGACGAAATATAATTATATATTCAAACATTAAAAAAAAAATAAAAATTATGAAAAATATTAAAAATTGGAATAAATTTAATGAAAATATTAAAGAATTAAAGCCTATCAATTTTGTAGGAGAACCTGTAGGAAGTATTTTTGATTCCGCTGAAGCTGAAACTGTGGCTAGAAATATAATGGTGATTTTATATCGAACTGGTAATGAGTTTAGAAAATTGTCTTGGGAAGAATATAAAAAAGAACGTGAGAAAGATGAACCGATTGAAAATTTTGAGAAAGATTATTTCGAAGAAGTTTCAGAATATTGTATCAGTGCAGAAAAAGCATTAGAATTTTGTGATGATTGGGATGATGAATATCTCAATCCGCCATACCATGATAAATCATTTATAAAATAAAACATGAAACATATTAAAAAATTTAATGAAACTGAGAAGTTTTTTGAAAAATCTAATGGACTTTTCAAAACACAAGACTTTATTGAATGGTTGATAAAAGTTTCACCTGATTGGATAACTATTACAGATTTGGATATGTATGTTGATAAATATAAAGAAATAAATAATATAAAGAATTAGCCTTTAATGTGAAGGCTTTTTATTTTAAACCTTTTTAGTTATAAAAGATAAATATTACTGAAAAAAAATCTTTTATAAATGGAAAATAGGAATGTGAAAATCTTTGCTGGTTCAGCCACTAAAGAATTAGGTGAGAAAATATCCAAATGTTTTGATAACGATCCATTAAATAAATCTACACTTTTGAAATTTTCGGATGGTGAATTCATTGCTTATTTAGATGAAAGTGTTAGAGGGTCAGATGCGTTTGTAATTCAATCAACTATACCACCAACAGACAATTTAATGGAATTATTACTACTTGGTGATGCTATGAAAAGAGCCTCTGCTGATGGTCGTATTGCGGTAATACCGTATATGGGTTTTGCTAGGCAAGATAGAAAAGATAGACCAAGAGTACCAATTGGAATGAAATTGGTTGCTGATATGATAGAAGTTGCTGGATTTACAAGAGTAGTTACAATTGATTTACATGCAGACCAAATACAAGGTTTCTTTAATATACCAGTTGATCATTTATCCGCATCTTATATTTTTATACCTTATGTAAAAAGTCTTAATTTAGATAACTTAATTTTCGCATCGCCAGATGTTGGTGGTACAAAAAGAGCAAAGGTTTTTGCTGATGCTTTTGATACCGATTTAGTTATATGTCATAAAACCAGACCACAAGCCAATATGGTTGGTGAAATGAAATTGATAGGTGATGTTGTAGGTAAAAATGTCATTATAGTAGATGATATTTGTGATACGGCAGGAACCTTAACAAAGGCAGCAAACATGATTAAGGAGAATGGTGCTTTATCTGTTAGGGCAATGATTACACATCCTATATTATCTGGTGGTGCTTATTCTAATATAGAAAAATCTGAATTATGTGAATTAATAACCACAGATACAATACCATTAAAAGATCCGAAAGAATTTGTTGATTTTGAAAAATCAACAAGAAAAATTACAATATTATCCGTAGATGAAATGTTGGGTCGTGCAATTAAAAAAATTAATGCACATGAATCTATTAATTCTACTTTTAATTCGATTAAAAAATAAAACTAAAAGATGAATATTATATCATTTAACATTATGTTCAAAGACAATAATAGAAAGATTGTCTTAACAGAAACACCATATTTATTTGTTAATAACAATTTAAGAAATATTATTGATGAAATAAGAAATATTATTAGAAACGATTTTCTGAGTATTTCTCAAGAAATGAAAATACCTGCTACTAAGTTGGCTTTAGGTATGACTACATTCTCAACTGATACACAAATTACACATTTTTTTGAAGTAAATGTCTATAAGGTTAGAGAATTACAAGATGCTCTATTAGATAGATAATGGCTTTACCACATTTCGGAGGAGGATATTTTACATATTGTACTGAATGTTTTTCGGTGCAGCCATATTTTGGTTTTGGTGAAGGTTGTGATTGTGTAAATAAAAATGTTGTTAGAACTAAAAATGAAAATCGAGAGACGATTAATAAATGATCTTAAAAATATTGGTTTATTGCCTAATAAATCATTAAACATAATGTTTCCGAAAATTAATAAAAACTTAGAAAGACACTTTATAAGAGGTTATTTTGATGGTGATGGAAATATTTATATTCGTAAAAATAAATCAAGTAGATGTAGTATTTGTTCAGGATCAAAAATATTTTTAGATGAATTGAATAAAAAATTAAATAAAAACATAAACACAAAAATAAATAATGTATATAATATAATAAATACACAATGTAGTGTTATTGGTTGGGGTAGAAAAATTGATATAATTAATTTATATCATTATTTTTATGAAGATTCAAATTTTTATATAAGAAGAAAAAAGGACATTTTTCATAAATCATTTATATTATCAAAAATTAATAATAGAAAACCTACAGACTATTGGATTTTCGAAAGATGTAAAAAGGAAGCCTTAAAATATAATAAACGTTGTGATTATAAAAAAAAATCAAAAGGTTCATATAATTCTGCATATTATAATAAATGGTTAGATGAAATATGTGAACATATGAGAAAAAAATAATTTTAGAAATATCAGACCATGTATTAGATATTACGGAAGTAAAGGCTCATTCCAAAATGAGATACTTAACAGATTCCCAGACACTTCAACATATGATACTTATATGGAAGTGTATGGTGGAGGTGCATCTGTTTTGTTTGGTATAGAAAATCCAAAACCAATTGAAATTTATAATGATATTGAAGAAAATGTTTATTCTTTAATGAAAGTACTTCAGAATGAAAAATTATTTGAAAAATTTAAGTTTATGTGTGATGTTACTTATCATTCAAGACAATTAAATAAAGATTATAGAGAGAGTTTAAGAGAGGATAATCTTGCTCCGATAGACCGAGCATTTATGTTCTATTATCTCACCAGGACGTCTTTTAATGGTCTTGGTGGTTATAGTTGTCCTTTGGTTGTAAGAAGAAATATGTCTAAAGGTGTTTCTGATTATTTAAGTAGTGTAGATATGTTGGAAGAATATCATCAACGATTATCTCGAGTTCAAATAGAAAATATGGATGGTGTAAAATTGTTAAAGAAACATAATACGAAAAATGTGTTTGCGTATTTAGACCCGCCATATGCGTTGGAGACGAGATCAAAGGCAAGGTATAAAGAAGATTTTACAAATGAACAACAAACAGAACTTATTGATTTTTTATTAACTACAAACCAGAAAATATTATTATCTGGATATAGATGTGAAGAATATAAAAGGTTAGAAAATGCTGGTTGGAAATCTGAGGATTTCGAGGTTAAGGTAACTAAACAAGGAAAAGGAACTTCTAAAATTGAAACTTTATGGAAAAATTATGAATAAAAGAATATATTATATACCAGTTAATACACTTTCACCTGAAGAAGCAATAAAAAATATTCAAGAAATAATGAATAAAAATTATGATAATGTTGAAATCAACATTGAAATTGATATTCCAAAAGAAAAAAGGGAAGAACGAGAGAAAAAATTAAAAAGAATTTTAAATGTATAATTATAAAAAAGACATAATAATAGTTTATCATATACCTGTTGATGATTTGACAAGACAACAATCACATGATAAATTACATGATATGGTGAAATATTATACTACTGGTGAATTTTTTCGAGAATATTTTTTCCAAAAGTTAATTCTGGTGAAAAAATTGATATTGAAATTATAAACTTGAAAGGAAATAAAACAGAACATATTGAAATAAAAATCGAAGAATTAGAAGATAAATTGATGAAATATTTTGAACCAGATAAGTGGATAAGAAAAGAAAAATTAACGAGAATAATTAAATGATAAATCAAATACTTTATGGAGATTGTTTAGAATTATTATATAATGTAGAAGATAAATCAATAGATATGATATTGGCAGATCTTCCTTATGGTTCGACTCACTGTAAATGGGATTCTGTGATAGATTTAGAACAACTTTGGGCACATTATGAGAGAGTTATTAAAGATAATGGTGCGATTGTGTTATTTGCTCAAACACCCTTTGATAAAGTCTTAGGATATTCGAACCTGAAGTTATTAAAGTACGAATGGATTTGGGAAAAGACTCAAGCAACTGGACATCTTAATGCTAAAAAAATGCCAATGAAAGCACACGAAAACATATTAGTTTTTTATAAGAAATCACCAACGTATAATCCAATAAAGACAATTGGTCATAAGAGAAAGGTTTCGACAGCACATCATAAGAGAAATACTAGTACTGGTGAGATATATGGAAAGTGTGATAATTTCAGTGATTATGATTCCACTGAAAGATATCCAAGGACAATACAGATTTTTGCATCAGATAAACAAAAACTTAATTTACATTCCACACAAAAGCCGTTAGCTTTATGTGAATATTTAATTAAAACATATACAAACGAAGGTGATTTGGTTTTGGATAATGTTTGTGGATCAGGAACTACAGGTGTTGCTGCAAAGAGATTAAATAGGAACTTTATTCTTATGGAAAAGGATGAAGAAATTTATAATATCGCTAAAAAAAGAATAGAAAATTTAGATGGGACAGAATAAAGTTTTTCAACCAGCAATTAAATGGAGTGGTAGTAAGAGAAGTCAGAGTAAATTGTTGATTACATATTTTCCGAAAAAAATAAAAACTTATTATGAACCATTTTGTGGTGGTTGTAGTATGCTGAGAGCACTAATGGAGAGTGATATTGAGGTAGAGAATTTTGTTTGTAGTGATATAAATAATGATCTTATTGAATTATGGAATAGAATAAAAGAAAACCCAAATGATTTGATTAAATCATATGAATTTATGTGGAATGAATTAAATGTAGATGAATCAAAAGAACGAAAGAAAGAATATTTTTATAAAGTTAGAGAGAGATTTAATTTAACAAAAGATCCAGATGATTTTATGTTTATAATGAGAACTACAACGAATGGTATGCCAAGATATAATTTGAAAGGTGAATTTAACAATTCTTTTCATGTTACAAGAAATGGTATAATACCTAAAACATTCAAAAAAATAATATTGGAGTGGTCAAAATTATTAAATAAGAATAATGTGATTTTTAAGAATCAATCATATTTAGATATAAATTCACAAGATGGTGATTTTTTATATTTAGATCCACCATATTCAAATACAAAAGGTATGTATTATGGTAAAATAAATTATGATGATTTGTGGGAATGGATGAGCAAACAAACAGATTATGTGTTAAGTTTTGATGGTATAAGTGGTGAAGTAGATAATACATTTGATGTGCCGAAAAATTTATATTCTGAACATAAATATATTTTGAGTGGAAATAGTTCATTTAAAAGAACAATTGGAAAGAGTAATGATAGTATTGTGTATGAAAGTTTATACTTAAAAAATAATATAATCTAAATGGAAATTTTTGATATAAGTAAAATAAAAGATTATGATAAGAATGATTTAGAAATCTTTTTGAGTAATGAAAGTGCTTACAAGTTGAGTGGTGAAGCATTACTTGAAGCGACTTTAAATATACCATTTAAGAATAAGTCGAAGATTGATAAAATCTTAGAGAAGATTGAATATCATAAAAAGAATATAACTTCTATTGATGATAGAATACGTGAATTGGATAGTGCTTCGTGGTTGAATAAATATACTTATTGGTTAAGTGGTACTTCTACTGCATATGGTACAACAGGATACAATTCTGTTTGTATTCCAAACTATGGTTGTTCAACACCAATTATTAGTAATGCTAATATAGAAGTAAAGTTTGTAAATGCTGATAGTTCTGTGATGTTGTTAGAAGTTCAAGATGATGTTTTTGAATCGGTTTTAGGAAATTATTATTTAATTGATCGTTATGGTGGACATATTCCATTAAATAGAGTTATTGAAATAGATGAAGAGTCAAATGTGGGTAAGTGGTTTATTATGATGTGTAAAAATTTTGATAGAGAAACAAAATTAAAAAGAGTGTTGAAAGACGATGAAACACAAAAAATATAATATAGTATCATATTTAAATGATAAAAAGAAAGTTATAAATGCTAAAATAATTAGTGTTAGTGATAATTCATGTTGTGTAGAATTTTTAAGAGAATTTGGTATTTTTATGTTAGAAGATATGTACATATTAAAAACTAAAAATGGTAAAATTGTGTGTAAATTGGAAAATCAGGTTACTTTAGTTAAAAACACAAGATTAGAAAAATTAGAAAGGATTATAAATGAAAAGGAGTGATTTTAAATATAAAATTGATTATGGTGATGATTTTAGTCAAATAAATATTTGGTTTATGGAAGAAAAAATTGTCGATGATGCTTATTGTTTTGAATATGTAACTGATAAATGTGTAGAAGATGCTATAATAGATTATATGGAAATTCCTAATGATAAAATGAGAACAATTTTAGCTAAGAATAGAGAGGTGAAATTAGAAAGAATAAACAAAGAATAATAAATAGTATAAAAGATAAAAATATAAAATACAATGATTAGTTATTTCGGGGGAAAAAATAAGATGGTAGAATGGATATATCCATTCATTCCAAGAAACACAAAGACATATGCTGAAGCATTTTCTGGTGCATTCTGGGTATATATGAATATAAATGGAGACTATTCACATATAGATAAAATCATTTATAATGATATAAATAAACATATGGTTAATTTATATGCTTGTATGAGGGAACATGAAACATTTCAGGAACATTTTGATAAGGCTTTTAAGGTGGGTGGTTTACTATATCAAAAAGGTGATATAGAACAATATAAAGTAGATATGAAAGCACTTTATTACAAATATAATAAAGATGTTAGTGTTGGTAATTTCTTAGATAATCCACCAACAGAAAGACCAGATTTTGATGCTGGTGTTCAATATGCTTTTTTAATCACATCTGCTTTTAATGCTTGTTATCCAAGAGCCGCAGGTTGTTCAGCTTTTAATAAAGATAGACTAAAAATGACAGCATTATTAAATAAGTTGAAAGATGAAAGGTATCAAAATAAATTAGAAAATATAACAAATATTGAAAATTTAGATTTTGAAGAATTTATCAATAAATATGATAGTAAAGAAACATTTTTTTATTTGGATCCACCCTATGAAGATAAAGATAATAAGCGATTAGATTGGTATGGTGTTGGTGAGGATAACGCATTTGGTAGATCAAGTCATGAAAGACTTTGCAATATGTTGACAAAAACAAAGGGTAAATGGGCACTATCATATTATTATTTTGAAGAATTAGAAAAATGGTTACCAAAAGATAAATATCGTTGGGAGTATAAAGAATATTTTAGAAGTTCTGCATCATTTTCAGATACAAAAGAAGATATGGGAACAGAAGTTTTAATTATGAATTATGATATGAGTGATAATGAATATAATGAAAATGCTACTCATTTCAAAATGCCAAATAAAACAACACGTAAAACAACAAAATCAAAAAAGAAACCAAGTCAAGAGTTATTAGATAAGGTTTTAGAACAAATTGAGATGGATGTTGAAATGAGAGATTTCACGGCAATTGAAGAATTATTATCTTTTGTTCCAGTGAAAAATTTAGAAGGCTATCTTCCAGAGGAAGTTTCAACTAAATGTGGTATTAAAGATTTCGTAAATGATGTTGATAAATATTTAGGACCTGATGATTTTGGTGGAGAGGATTACCCAAGTGATAGTGGTTTATATGAAGCCTCAGGGTTAAAAGATATTTTTGAAGAAAAAGATGATTTCTGGAATTAATATGGAAAAGAAAAACTTAACAGGAACAAGTTTAGCAGGAGGTTCAGTAAACTATGAACGTGTAACAAATAAAAAAGTTGTGATGTTTCTTAAAATTCAATTTCTTGAAGGTATTGGTAGATACGATATGTTTAAGAATACTCCATTGAAATATGTTCATGTTTTTAGTGGTCGTCAAGATCCTTGGAGAGATGGAGAACCTAAAAACCCTAAAACTGGTAAGAAGTGGGGTTCGACAATGTGTTTTGCTTGGTTTGTGTGGGAACATGGTTACGAAGGAGAACCAATGATAAAATGGATTCATCCAGATTTATGTGAGAAGCCTGATATAATTACCGGGCAAGTAGCGACAGATTTAAAAAATGATAATTTTTGGGATTAAAATAATGAAAGAATTAATATACGTATCAATATACGATGAAGATAATTTTGTTGGTGTATCATTACCAATAGAGTATAAATCTTTGATAGAAAATCATAATATGATTGATCAATTATTTGAGGATTATGATTTATATAGAGACTATGAGGTTGAGGTGTCTCAATATGCTAGACATGGTTCAATTGGCACTAAAAAATTAGAAACACTTGAAGATATAAAAAAATATTTTAAAATAACATGAATAAAGAAGAATTAAAACAACTTATACAACTGAATAGAAAGTTTGGTGGTTTACTTAAATTATCTTATTTGCCAGAAGAGTCTATAAAAGACGAAGAAACAACATATAATATATATTATGGTGGTCATTATTCAATGGAAATAAATCAAAAATATTATAATAAAAATAATTATAATATTATTGAAATTACTGATGATAATATTAATGAAATTGTTGATGATATATACAATGAACTGAATAAATGTATCAAAAAAGGATTAAAAAAATATATGGAGTTTAAAGAAATTGATGAAGATTCTTTCGAATTCCTTAAATATTTTGAAAATGATTCTGATTTAGATTTTGAAGAGTTTAGAACTATGGTGTTTAAATTTAGAGATGAAGAAAACAAAAAATGGGAAAAGAAATAAAATACATGGACATAAAAGAGTTCAGAGAAAAAGGTTACTTACAAGAAGTAAATCGAAGATTTTTACACCCGTTGGGGTTAGCCTTAGAGATAATAATTGATGAAACTGGGACTGAAAAACTTGGTGGTATTTGGGATTACAGAGACGATGGTGAAGGTATTTATTATGATTTGAAAAACTCAGATGAACAAAGAATCAATAAATTCAAAAGAAATAGAAATTTTATAGATTCTGAATTAAAAATAATTGGTGATGGAAGATTAAAAAAATTAGGATTTGTTATAGAACCAATTAACGAAGAATTTTATGTGTTCAAGGCTTGTACTGATTTCATCGAAAATATAACAAAAAATATAACAAATAAATGTGATATTGAAAACTTTGTTGATAGTTTTGATTTAAATGGTAATAAACTTTTACATAATGATATTGATGTATTAAAACATCTAAATGCTTTGGCGATGAATCAAACACTAAATAATTCTAATAGTGAACAAGTAGATAAATATTTTGCATTGTTAAAAACAATAAACGAAATAATAAACGAAAGAATATGAGTGATGGTATAACTGATGCATTTAGAAATGTAAGTAGAACTTTGAATAAGATTGAAAAATCTTGTGAAAATTGTAAACATCACGATAAAATTGGTTGTACACATACAAAACGTGACACTTGTATTGTTAGAGATAAAAATGAAATATTGTATAATTATCACGAATATAAATTATGAAAACATCAGCAGGAATAGTATTAATAAAAAATAACAAGATATTACTTTGTCATCCGACAAACGCTAGTTGGTATGGAACTTATTCTATACCCAAAGGTGCATTGGAAATAGGTGAGAATAATATTAATGCTGCTATACGTGAAACTTCTGAAGAAGTAGGTATTTTAATACCTGAACATATGATGTGTAATAATGAAAGATACATAGATTACAAGGATAACAAAGGTAATGTATATAAAAGAGTTTATTACTATGTTTATTATCTTGTTGATGATATGCCTGATGTTCTTCCAAAAGAACAACTACAAAAAGAAGAAGTAGATTGGGCAGGTTTTTTAGATTATGAATCCGCACAGAAAAAGATATTTTGGCGTTTCAAGCCGATTTTAGAATTAATTAAGCCAGTTTAATAGAACTGGTTTTTTTATTTAATATATAATACAAAATAAATAGGATAAAAATGAAAATTAAGAAAGTTAATGAATTGTATAAAGATGATTTGCCATATCCTCTTTACAGTATGTCTAAACATGATTATAATAATGCTGAAAGTGGTATAAAAAATTTTATTAGTGAAGTAGTTTCTGCTAATCCTGATTTATCATTTGATATGAAAGAATTAAAAAAAAATTATAAATGAGTATATTGATCTTTTATACGAAGATGGGTATTTTGAACAATTTTAATAAAAAAATAAACTAATTATGAAAATTAAAAAATGGAATAATTTTAATGAAGATTTAAAATATGTAGTAGGAAATAATGATACAGAAGATCATGATGTAGATGTTTTTTCTGGTGATCCTGAATGGTCTGATGATGTTATTACAAGAAGTATTGTTGATAATTATATTCGTCAAATTGAAGATGCGACTGGTGCTAAAGTTATTCGTGTTGAAGGTGAGGCGAATGATTCAGATTCAAAATTATATTTTGAATTAGATGATGATAACGATGTATATGTTACTTATATGGAAAACAACCGTGGTGGTCAAATGGTTGTTGAAGTACATGGTAATTTTAAAGGTGGTGTTGCAAAAAAATCATATGGTGATAAAAATAAAAAATCAGATAATAAATATAAAGTAGAAGATGATGTATATCATATGATTAAAGATATTTATATAGAAAATAATTTAATAGAACCCGACAAAATAGAACCGTCATACAAAATAGATTTACCTAGAGAACTTTTCGGTAATGAGCCATATTTTTCATACCATAGTGATGAACGAACAGACCAAACAACAGTTTATTTTGAATCAGAAGAATCTGCACAGGATTGGATTAATTCATTAAAAATAACAAAAAATAACAATAAATAAATGAAAACTAAATTTAATCAATTTCTATACGAATATACTGTATCAGAATACAGAGATGGTTTCAATATACGAAGCTGCAAAAACAACAGATGAATTAAAAGAAACATTAAAAAGTCAACCTAAACAGGCATTGAAATTTATTTGGGATTGGGCTATACAAAAACGTATAAATTTCAATCAATTTAAAGAGTTGATTGATTATATAGAAGGTAGATAATTATGAACTACTAATTAAAAATAAAAATGAAACGTAGATGAAATACTTAAAGAAATTTGAAATATATTTAATTGGTGGCGACAATCAAAATAATAGCGTCATATTCGATATAGCAAATAAGATAGCAGAAGAATTAGGTGAAGTAATTGAAAATTTTATAGATGGTGGATCTTTTGGTTATGCGTTTGAAACTAAATCTGGTAAAGTATTAAAATTTACATCAGATGAAGCTGAATTTCATCTTGCATATAGATTATCTAAAAATAGAAAATGGATGAAATGTTTAATAAATTATTATAATGTTGGTAAAATAATTGATGAACCATTTTATAAAGATGGTGGATATCATGGAAGAGATTTCAAATGGTATATTTTAATGGATAAAGTTTTACCATTAAGTGATATGGAAAAAAATTCGTTATCGTTTTATCAAGGTATTATTCAATATCGCACTAATTATTGGGAGAGAATAAATGATAAAGAGATATTTGATAATTTATCTAGATGGGATGAAGATCGAATAGAAATCATAAAAAATTTATATCCACATGTTCTTAATATTTGTAAAGAATTAAAATTACATAAAATAAAAGAAACTGATTTTCATAGTGGAAATATTGGTTGGGATAAAAATAGAAAAAATTTAGTTTTATTTGATATTGGTGGTTATGTTGAATCAACTATGAAAAAAGGAAAAATTAATACAATAAAATTATAAAATAATGAAACATTTACAAACATATAATCTATTCGAGAATGAAAAAAATTCAGTACCAAGACCAAAAATAGGTTCAATGATAAATGTATATCATCCTCATAGAGGCGGAGTACAAATGGAAGTAATAGATATTCATGGTAATACAATTTCATGTGAATATGATGGAATAGAATATACTGTACGACTAAATAAAATTGATAATGGTCTTAGATGGGAAGCACAAGAATTATAAAATAACTAATACGAATGAAACATTTACAAACATATAATCTATTCGAGAAATCATCTTTAACTTCGCTTGGTGTTCCAAATGAAGTGATGAAGAATATTCAGTATAACTATGAAATACAGAGTGATGCTGAATGGAATAGAATCTTGTATAAGAAAGATGTTAAAGAACAATTACAAAAAGATGAAATCGCATTATTCATTGAAATAAATATAAAATATATTAAAGTTATAATAAATCTTGGAAATGATAAATATACACAACAAAAATTTATGTATGATAATTCAGGTTGGGGTGGATATAAAATAAAAGATAGGGAAGAAATTACAAGAACTCAAATGTTATATGGTATAAGACCAGAGAGTAATATTTATCGGTTAGATGGTACGTTTCAATCGAGACCAAAAGTACAAAGGTTGATTCAAAAAGAAATGAATTTATTTGATAATGTGACAAATGAATTCAAGTTTCATATGTTATATAATTTTAATAAAATAATACAAAGAATATATGGTGCTAGATATGAGAATGTTATGCGAAAAATAGCATCAAATATTAAAGAGTTAATTGTTAATGCCACAGCAGATGAAATTTTACAATTTCTTAAAGATAATAAGAAAATGGCTGAGAAAGCTAAAGAATATGAAGATGCTAAGAAAGATGAAGATCTTTTAAGAATAAAGGATTTAGAAAAACAATTTAATTCATTACCTGTTTTAGATGAGTATTTAATTAATTTTGAAGAAGGTTATTCAAATAAATATTATACCAGATTAACAATAAAAGATTTGATTGATGATTTTGGTAGAATGAAAATAGAAACTGCATTTATGTATTATCTATTTACTGGTAAGTTGAAAGAACTTGCTGTACAAAGAAATAAATAAAATTATGAAAATAAAAGATTGGAGAAGTTTCAAGATGATGGAAAGTACAAATTCTCATAAATTACTTGCATCTATGTATAATGAACATTTTATGAGTGAACAATATTTATCTGCAATTCGTAAAAAGATTTATAGTGGACGTAAAGTTGGAGAAGCACAATTTTTCAACGTTATTATGGTTCATAGGTTAAGATATATTATTGCAAATTATTCAATGGAACAATATATAAAAGATATAGAATTATACGTGACATCATATGGTGTGTTAAAAATAAACATTGTTAAAACTGATAAATGTGAAATATTAACACATGATCCTGGTGATGGTTTTCCAAATTTAGAATGGTTAGAAAATTCATGGAAACCATTTATAGATGCAATAAGAAAAGATTTTGAATTGTTTTACGATGTGAGTGAGGGTTATGAGATGTTTTTAACAATTAAACGTAAAAAACCATTCAATTATGAAGAATTACAAAAAAATGAACAAAGATGAAAATTAAGAAATTAAATGAAATGTTAGATTCAAATATAGATTTTAGTAAATCTATAATTTTGATATATTGGGACGATTGGTCCGCAGTATATATTGGCGGTGTATTGTTTAATCAAGGACACTCTATAAATGTGCATAGTTTGTTGGTTTCAATAGTGAAAAAACAAATAAATTTTGAAGGTTTTAAAATTTTAGATGTTGATCATGAAGATCTAGATGAAGACGAAATTGATAATTTTTCCAATAATTTCCCTAATACGATTCAAGAATATCTCAATGGCTTAGAAAAATTAGGTATTGAATATAAAATAAATGTAGATTATGAAAATTAAAAAATTTACACAATTATTAAATGAAAGTTTTAAAGATGATAAATCTAATATGGACTTACAACAAATAATGAATTTTCAATCTACATATAAGGGAAGAGTGAGAGATTCATTATTTAATATTATTTGTGAAGAAGAAAGAATATCGGAAAAAGATTTTACTAAATTAGATTATTTAATCGAATATTTAGAAAAATATTATGAAGCAAATAAAGAACATATTGATGAAATAATTTCAGCATATGAAAAACAAGGATTAAGAGTACAATACTGTGCTGAAAGATTATATTCAGAATATAAATAAAACATGAAAAGATATAAATATTTCATATTAGAAAATAATAGAATAGACACTACAGAATTAGAACAAAAAGATTTTGAAATGTTATTGGAGAAATATTGTACACAATTTAGTTTTGATGATAAACCTATTTATAGAGGTGTTGATTTGAAATCTAAATATTATAAAATTGATCCGAAATTATATACAAGAAAATCAAGAAACACACAAAATTATTATACACTATTAATGTCGGAATGGAAAAATATACCACCACGAAATAAATCTATGATATGTACATTTGAAAAAAGGTTGTCGAGTGGTTATGGTGATGTTTTTAGGGTTATACCATTTGATAATTCTTATTGGGGTATATCTAAAACCTGGATAAAGACTATATATAATGGTTTGAATCTAATAGATTTCAATGATTCGTTATATGATTTTGGAGTTTCTAAAGGAATTTTATTAAAAGATGATAATTATGATGAATTTATGAATCAATTACAAAATTTTACAGGAGATGATTATTTAAATTTTCTTAGTAAGAGCGAACAATCGTATTTTTTGCGAAATGATATGAAAGGTAAAAGATTAGATATAGCTATTAAAGAATTAATAGTACCTAATGAAAATATTAAGTCATGTTCGTATAACGAGTTATTAAAATTAGAATATAATCCTGTTGAATTATGGACAGATTCGATATGTTTATTACAAAAAATAAAATAAGATAAGATGAAATACAAAGAAGAAGAAAAAGTAATAAAAACCTTTGAGAGTTTCTTAGGAAAATCTAAATGGGATCAATATCAAAACTTATCTAAACCACAAGAAGGCGAAGTAGATATTGCAACAAGAAATAGTATTCTTGATGTTAATAACTTTAATAAATGGTTATCAGAAGACTTTAATTATGGTGGTTATAAAGGTGCTCCAGGTATTGTAGGTAGAATTGATAAATTAAGTTCTGGTATGGTTGTTGCTTATTTCTTAGATCAAGGTGTAGAATGTACTGATGAAGAAATAAGAAGTTTTCAAGAAAAAATAAGAAAAACTTGGAATGAATCACGTTAAAAACTTTAAAACATTTTTAAATGAATATAATACACATGTTGTTGCTGATACATCAACGATGAATAATATTCCAGTAGTTGATTATGTTGATTTAGATTATTTTGGCACTGATATTGAAATGGATGAAAAAGATAGTTTAAAATCACCAAAAGAAAAAGAGCCATATAATAAAACAGGTAGAGATGATAGAGAAATACTTGGTAGAAAAGAACCTGTGATGAAAATATCTGTATCTTAATGAAAAAATATAATAATTACATATTAGAGAAAAAAGATGAAAAATTGATTGAAAATCTTTTATTAAAAAATTGTCAACCATTTCTTAAAGAAATGAAAGGTTCTCAAAATTTATTTTGGAGAGGTTTTCCTTTAATAGGTAAAGAATATTTAGAATTTGAATCACGAAAAGAAAGAGAACCGAAAGACACCACTAAAGAACTTCATGTTTCAATGAATGAAATCAGTGAAAAAATAATAGGCTGGAAAATACGAAATGGTGTTTTCGCAACAACAGATTATGATGTTGCTGAGTGTTATGGTAAAGATAATTGTGAGTGTGGCGATAATTATTTGTTTGTACCAATTGGTGAATTTAAATATGCTTATAATCCTGAGGTGAAAGATTTTACAAATGAATTAGATGATGCATGGATGAGTTCATATCGAGTTTGGTTATTAAAATGGGATTACCTACAAGAGAAACCAACAATAGAACTATCAAGTTCAAACTGGGAAATTGAGAAAATGAATTATTTAAGAAAATTAGTTGATGGATATAAAACAACTGATTTAAAATTTGCAATTGATGTTGAAGTCTCATTTAATTGTAAGTCTTATTACCTTATTCAAAAAACATATAAAGATTTAATATATAATCTTATAAAACAATAAAATAAAATGAACTATTTAAAAAATTTTGAAAATTTTGCACAAGATATGATGAGTATTCCAACCTCTTTAAATAGAGGTAAGACTTTTCAAGAGCCGGAAAAATTTAATGTCCAAGATATGATGTCAATACCAACTTCAATAAAAAAAGGTAATTCATATGATGAAGATCCTAATAATAATTATATATCACTTTTACAACCATATTATGACCAAATTAAATCATTTACTATGGCTAAAAATGGTTTAGGTATAAAAGATATATCACAAATTACACATGAAATATTAGATAAATATGTCGGTTTCTCATTTGTTACACATTATACCAAAGTAATGATTGTGTCAGATAAAAAACAAGTTTTCATGTTAATTAATCAAGAACTTATACCTCTTGAAGGACCAGGTGAAATTATAAAAATAATTGAAAGCGAAGCATAATCAAAAAAAAGAAATAAATTATGAAAATTAAGAAATTTAATGAACTAAACGAAAGTTATTTATTGGAAGAAGAAAGAGAATTACTACAACATGTAGAAAATGTTGGTTATTTAAAAGACGCATTAGAATATACCATTACACAAATAAGAGTTTTAAAATCATGGTGTGATGATGATGGTAAAGAATATGCTGATAGTGTTTTAGAAGAAGTAAAAAAAATGTTAAAAGATGCGTAATTTACAAAAATTTAATGAAAATGTTGAGAATGGCAAAATGAGGAAATTTGCTATAACAACAAAAAGTGAGAGTTCGGATTATTATATGTATTTTATAGAACATCCACAAAAACCTACAAGGGATGAATTGAATACATTCTTACAAGAACATGCAAACGATAAAGATGGTGATGAAGTTTATGAATATGTTGAGATTATTCAAGAAATTATAAGATTTGATAAAATACCGAGAAAGGTAACATATCTTCCTGGAGAAATAGAACCAGGTGATACCGTTGAATATATAAAACGAGTTCCAACTAAAACGAAAGAACGTTTTCAAGATATACCAATATATGGTGTGTGGGATGGAACTAAAGTTGAATTTGATGATGATGAAAAGATGGTTGTAAGATCTACTAAATATTTACGAAAATGTAAAATATAAACTTTTTCAAAATGTAAAGATATATTTGGTGATAATTTTTTTATCACCTTTTTTATTTTATATTTGTAAAATAATTATAATAAATTTAAAACACTAAACTATGGAATTTACAGTATTGAATGACTCAGAAATATTAAGTATCGAAGTAACTGATACAGGTATATTATTTACAACAAAAATAATGGACATTGATGCGAATATCGCAGTCGATGGTATTGAAGAAATCTTTAAGAACGGAAACAAAATAGAGATTGACGGTTTTCTTGAAGTAAAATTACAGTCATTATGTAGTGTCAGTAATATCAAACACGTAGTTAATAGAAACAAAATTAAATCAGTTGATTTGAACATTACTTCAATTGAAGATAATACTTTTTCTGAAGCAAACGTAATTACTACTGATGGTGATGTTTTCAGATTTGTTGGCGAAATGAAAGGTACAGTCTTAAATTTGGAGGACTTTGAAGATTATATCAATGATAATATCAATATAATTGCCGATGAAGATGATGTTGATTGGGATGATTATGATTGTTCTTGCGGTTGTAATGATTGTACTAATGAAGATTGCGATTGCGATTGTGATTAAAAAGTTAATATATAAATAAAAGAATAATAAAGGAGAAAAGAGTTTATCAGATACCCGATTTACAAAAATTCTACTTATGAAAAGTTAGATGCAAAACTTAGATTCTATGCAGAGAAACATCAAGTTACTCAAAACATGGTGGCTGCTGCAATCGTAGATAAAACAAGAAAGTTTGATAAATTTTGGAGGATTAAACATGACCGTAGAACAGATTAAAACCAAGTTAAACACTATCACTAAATTTCCAAAGGAACTAAGATTAAATGCGTGGACTTTAATTACAGATGTGCCACATTGTATTGACGTATGTATTTGTCGTGCTGAAAACGGTTGCGATGTAAGTAAAGACCAGTTGGAAGAAATAATTAAAAAGCTAAAAGACAATTTAGATTGATTCCAAATTTCTATTTGGCAGTACGAGATAATAAAAAATGAGTTAAATTTGCAGAAACTAAAACGAGTTATGACAATCACAATGAAGAACAATCACATCAAAATTGACATTGGAATACCACAACACAAGAGAACTTGGTGGCACTGTATTTACTTTTGACACAACCTATTCAGGGATGCAATATCTTAGGCGGTCAGGAGTAGTTACTGCTGTTCCAAAAGACTTGGTTTATGCTGTTCCTTTCAACTTAGAACATAAGTTAAGAAAGATACAAGTAGAAGTTGGAGATACCGTTTTCTTTGATGCAAGAGCATTTGGATATTGCGAGCATAATAATCTGATTGAAAAGACAGACAAAACATGGTCATATATTATGCCATATCGCTATCTGATTTGTGCGATTAAAAAAGCTGACGAAAGAATACAGATGCTAAACGGCAGGATTCTGATTAAGATGCGACAAGATATAACCAACAGTATTTGGTTTGAACAGTCAGAAATGAAGCGTAGAGATGATAATTACCGATATGCAGAGATAACTCATGTTGATAATAACGAAGGCTATAACGCTTTTGCTTACGATGTTTTTAAATTTGATAGTTTTGAGTACAATAACCAACATCTATCAGTTGGAGATATTGTTGTTCTTAATCATTTTTCTGATTTTGACTTGCAAAGTATCTTTCAGGAAGTTTCGCAACATGATGAACTGGAAAAATCATTTGTTGTAAACCGACATGATATTGTATGTTTTAAATCTGCAATAGATGAAAAGTTCACTCCTTATGGTTTTTGGCTATCAGTAGAGCCTACAAACGATTATCTACCTTCAAATGATACTTTGTATATCCCCGATAAAAAAGTGTCAGGAAAGGCTTTAAAATGCGGAAATGGAGTGGGTAATACTTTTGAGGGTGCAAATATCAATTTTAAAGATAGAAAACAGATAATTATTGACGATGTTATGTATGTTCATCAGGAATGGATTGTGTTGAGTGAGTAAGTGGTAACAAATACGGCTATGTGTTCGGGCGGCTATTCCGAGCATTTTAGCCTTACAAATAAACTTAATTAGCCGCCTGACATATAGCCGATGTTAGCGGTTGGTTTTAATATTTTACAAAATGACAAGAACAGAAATTAAACTTAAAATCAAAGAGAATAAGGATAAAATTATGTCTCTTAAAGAAGACAATTTGGAATTACAAAGACAAAGCTGCCTGATATGCGATAATGACGGCTTCTTTACAGAAGAAATAGAATCACACCCAAAAGGGAGATGGCAAAGACGGGCGCACCCTTGGGATGGTAAGTTAATTGGTCGCAGACATTGGTTTGAAAACTTTAAAGATGAAGACACAGGAGAAATTGTGACTATTGAACGTAGTGAAGTGGTAAGAATTGATGGAGAATGGACTTTTTAAACTTACCGATAACGTTTGGCAATATGAAATGTGCCGTAATTGAAACACAGAATTATAAATTAAAAATAAATTTGATATGAAAAACAAACTTTCAATTAAACAGAGAATTAAGGCATGTTTTATATTGCTTGTTAGCGGTTCGTTGCCTTCGTGGTGGTGGAGCGATTTATCTAACAAGTTTTAT
>Ga0172381_10002220_pt1 | contig 21739 bp, 14 predicted proteins | sample Leawel6488metaG_FD_119754 | JGI IMG/M metagenome (GOLD analysis project Ga0172381, IMG submission 119754) | Leachate microbial communities from a municipal landfill in Southern Ontario, Canada - Leachate well 64-88 metaG | ecosystem: Engineered > Solid waste > Landfill > Unclassified | place...
ACGTCTTGCCCCCAGCATAAGGTGGCTACAAAAAGAGATAGTGTACTGAATAAGATTGCTCTTGTTTTCATTTTTATTCTATTTTGATAATGATTAATAGGATTGTTTGTATTCTTTATGATTGCATTGAACTTCCTGATTACTTGATAAATGAGGTCAATTAGAAAGATAGTAATCTAACGCCTCTTCAATCAATGCTTTATCAGTAGTTTGATTAATCTGTATATCGCCAATATTGCCCAACAGTGTAAAGTTGATGGTCTCGCCTTCGTTCTTCTTGTCGTGAATCATATATTGATAGAGCGCTTGGTAGTCTTCTTGAGTGAAGGTGAATCTACCGTAGTTTTGTTTTATAAATTTAGTCACTTTGTCGAGTGTCTCTTTTGGAAAATTGCACAACTTGTGCGAAAGATACAATTCGGCAACAACTCCCCAAGCTACTGCATATCCGTGAGGGACGGGTCTTTCGTTGTCCAAAGCAAAGCTTTCGAATGCATGACCAATAGTATGTCCTAAGTTCAACGCTTTGCGGATGTTCTTTTCAAAGGGATCTTGCTCAACAATGCGTTGTTTTATAGAAACTGATTCCATCACTAAATCATTTAGCAACTTATAATCGATATTTTTTAAATCAAATTCCAAAATTTTTCTCCAAGTACTTTCAGAATCCAACAGAGCGTGTTTTATCATTTCGGCATAGCCGGAAAGAATATCTTTCGGGGTAAGGGTGTTCATAAACTCCGACGAAATGATGATATATTTTGCAGGATAAAAAGCACCAATTTCGTTTTTGTATCCCTCAAAGTTTATACCCGTTTTGCCGCCAACAGCGGCATCAACTGCTCCCAGTAAAGTAGTGGGAATATTTATATAAGTAATTCCACGCTTAAAAGTTGCGGCAGCAAATCCTCCCAAGTCAGTTATCATTCCTCCGCCTAAATTGATAAGCAGTGAGTGGCGCGTGGCGCCATTGGCGGTGAGAAATTTCCAAACATGTGCCAAGTTTTCGATGCTTTTGTTTGAGTCGCCTGCCGGAACAACCACTCTTTTGGCTTCATTTATAATTAGCAAAGACGAAATAAGAGGGTAGCAATGTATATCTGTATGTTCGTCTGTAAGAATAAATAATTTATCGAACTTAATTTTGTCTAATATATAGACAAGGTCGTCCGTAATTTTGTTGCTTTTAATTATTTGTTGCATCTCTTTTTAAGTTGTATATCGTTGTATATCTGTGTGTTGATGGATTGAATTCTATTTCAATGCGTTATAAAGTTCGTCTTGTATTCGTTTGCGGGTGTTCAAACTCGATAATCTATTGGGTGATCGGCTGGGGAAGACACGATTGGAAAGAAAGATGAAAATCATATTGTTAGTCGGGTCCACCCAAAAGCTTGTTCCTGTATATCCGGTGTGTCCGTAAACCGAAACAGGCGCTTGCGGACTTGTTGGACTCGCATTGTTATTGCGAATGTCGGGTTTATCAAAACCCAATCCACGACGACTAACGCTGCTTTTTGTAGTAGTAAAAAGTCGCATCGTATCATCGCTTATATATCTTTCCCCACCATATGTACCGCCATTAAGGAACATCTGATAAAGCTTGGCCAAATCGTTTGCATTGGAAAAAAGTCCGGCATTTCCCGAAATGCCGCCAAAGAGGGCTGCTCCTTCATCGTGAACGTAACCTCGAAGTGTTTGCTTTCTGAAAAATGCATCGTTTTCGGTTGGTGGTATGTTATCAATGCTCATGTAATAGAGTGGTTGAAAAGTAGTTGTTGTTGCTCCCAGCTTGTGAAAGAAGTTGTTTTGCACATACTCGTTTAAATCTTGTTTCGAGATATTTTCTACAACTTCTTTTAATAGCATGAAATTGAGACAACTATAAGCATATCGTCTGCGAGTTCGTAAGTTTGTTTTAATTATTTCCGAAAGAAGAGTTTCTTGCATTTTATCGCTTCCAAACATTTTATCAGCAATCGGATACTTAAAAGTAGAAGAGTTTTCGTTTGAAATTAAATCAGGTTTAAACTTATAATTGCTTCGTCCCCACATGCCCGAAAACGGTAAACTGTGGATGGCTGACTTTCTTCTTGAAAGCAAGGTGCCTGAGTAACTGTCGGGATCAATAGCGAATGTATAATACGGAATAAAAGGTAAGATCCCTGATTCGTGAAACAACGCTTCACGAATTGTTATGGAGGCTTTGTTTGTATTTTTTGTTTCCGGAATAAATTTTTGGAAGGTGTCTTGCAGGCGCAACTTTTTGTTGTCGAAGAGTTTCATAATCGCCGGTAGGGTAGCAGCGGCTTTGGTTATGGATGCCAAATCATAAACAGTTTCGTCGGTCACTTTGCTGCTAACCCCATATTCAAAACTGCCAAACGATTTATCGTAAATGACAACCCCATCTTTTGCAACCAAAATCTGACAACCGGGATAGGCTTTTTGCCGAATGCCCTCCAGGGCAATTCTTTCTATTGAGTTTAAACGTTTCGAATCGATCCCTACATCTTCGGGCAGTTGATACGATAATCTTGTTTTGGAGGTTTTCAAACCCGTGTTTGCTTTAAACTTTCCGGCTGATACCGGAATAGTGCCATTCAGTTCAATTCCACCAAAAAGCGCTTGCGCAGCACTTATTTGAGAATATTCATCGTTTGTATGGGCTAAAATAACTGAGTGGCTGTTGTTCGAGGATTGAATAAACGTATTCAAAAAATAGGGAGAAGTGAAAAAGACCAAAACGGAGTTTTTTGCTTTCACTATTTTTTGGAGTAGTGGAATATCCCGAACATATTTAGTGTGGATGGAATAAACAACTATATCGTATTTGTCCAATTCTTTTTCAATGGTTTTGAGCTGATCCGATTGAGCAATTTGAAAGGTTTTAACATCACCATATTTTTGCATCCATTTCTGAAAAGGAATCAGATCGGATGTACCAATTGCCACAGAAGCAATTTTATTTTTGTCTAAGTTTTTAATGGGGAGCAGGTCGTCATCGTTTTTTAATAAAGCGATGGAAGAGTCATGCAACTTCCGAATCAACCACTCTGCATAGGTATTGTTGATTTTCCGAGTAACCTCTCCGGTTGCAATAGGAGAGAAATTTTGAACACCTAAAATGTATTTATAGGACAAAATTTTTCGAACCCTTTGTTCTAATAATTCGGCAGAAATTGTATTTTGTTCAACGGCTTGTTTTACGGATTGAAACTCACTCCTGACGTTGGGTACGCCAAGAACAATATCATTTCCGGCTAAAATAGCTTTCACGCTCATTGAAGATTGATTTGAAACTCCACGCATAGCCATTCCGTCCGTAAAGATTAAACCGGAGAACCCCATTTCTGTTTGCAATAAATTTTCTCCGATACTTGGAGCCAATGTTGCAGGCATTCCATCGGTTTGGAGCGTTGGAATATTCAAGTGTCCAATCATCATTCCGGATAATCCGGCATTGATATACGAAACAAAAGGAAAAAATTCTATTCTATTTAGTCTTTCTTTGTCATGAGCTATTGTTGGCAAAGTTTTATGCGAATCCTCTGAAGTATCGCCGTGTCCCGGGAAATGTTTGGCAACTGCCATTACTCCGCCATCTTCCAAACCACGAGCGTAAGCAACTCCTCTTACGGCAACTTGCTCAGGCAGTTCTCCAAAAGCACGGTCTCCAATAATGGGATTTTTGGGATTGCTATTTACATCCAAAACGGGAGCAAAGTTTACATGAATACCCAGTTCCTTGCTCTGGCGAGCAATTTCTTTTCCGTATAAATAGAGCAATGAATCACTTTTAATTCCTCCCAACACCATGTTTCTTGGAAACTTGGGAGCATCGGTCAATCGCATGCTCAATCCCCATTCTCCGTCTAAACCAATCAGTAATGGAGTTTTAGAAACTTTCTGTGCATAGTTTGTTAGTGTGGCTTGGTCGGCAATTGTTCCTTTAGAAAACAGAATACCACCAATTTTTTGTTCTTGAATATATCGGTTAATCAGATTTTTATTAGACTCCGTATTGCGATTGTTAACGATGACCATAAAAAGCTGACCAATACGTTCGTCCATGTTCATAGTTGAATAGACAGAATCTACCCAAAAATTCATTTTTGCCTGATCGGCATTTCTATATAAATTTGGCTGTATTTGCGCATTTGTAACTTGTAATAAGAGTACAAACAGAACAAATAGTGAAGTTTTTTTCATCTAATCAAAAGAGAGTAAGAAAGATAATAAAAGAGAGAATTAGTTGCCTCTTGTTTTTTCAAGCTCCACATCGATACGACCTACGTATGCACCTCTTCCTGAAGTTTGAAAAACCAATACTTCCTCTCCATCTAAGTTTTTGCGGAAAGAGGGTTTTGTCATAAATGTGTGGCTGTGACCACCAATAATAATATCGATATTTCGGGAATTTTCGGCCAGATTGAGCTCGTTTCTGTAACCCAGATGCGAAAGACAGATTACCATATCGCAATTGAGTTCATTGCGTAACATTTCTGCGGTTTTGTTGATGGCTTCAATTGGGGAATTAAATTTCATTCCTTTGTAATTACTCGAAGCTATAAGGCCGGCCGGACTTACGTTTGCTCCCACAATTCCAATTTTAACTCCATCCTTATAAATAATGTGGTAGGGTTTGATATAATCGGCTATAGCCGTTTCGGAAAAGTCGTAATTGGTTGAAACAATAGGGAACTTTGCTCTTTTTACAACATCTTCCAGCACCTCCATCCCGTAATCGAACTCATGATTACCTAACGTTCCAGCATCGTACTTCAGAATATTCATTGCTTCAACCTCAATTTCACCCTTAAACATATTAAAGTAAGGAGTGCCTTGCAAAAAATCGCCCGCATCAAAAAGCAGTACATTTTTGTTCTCTTTGCGCATCTTCTCTACAAATGCAGCTCTTTTTACAACACCTCCCATATTAGGATTGAACTTATCGGTTTCGGGTATAGGCTCAATTCGGCTGTGCGTGTCGTTTGTATGTAATATAACTAAATGTTGCGCATGCAAACTCAGCGTCAAGCTGAGAAGTATCAGGAGAGTGAAAATATAATGTTTCATAATGTTTTAGTTGTTTTATTCAATTGTGATTCTTCCATCAATTTTTGAAGTGATGGCTTTACCCTCGGCTGTTTGTTTGCGAACATAATCAATTATTATATCGCGAAGCACAATTCCCGTATTATTCATTTTGATTGCATCTTTAAATGCATTCATGCTGTCGTTGCCATCGGCGAGATAATCTAATGTGACCACATTGTAAATTTTATTTTTATCAATTGGTTTCCCATCCAATGTTGCACTAACAATTTTTCTATCTTTTATTACCAAATGAGCATTCGAAGAGATGCCTGCTCCTCCAATTCTGGCATAGGCATCAAAGATTTTAGAAAGATCTTCGCCTTTAAGCTCTAAGTAGGAAATGGCATTATCGAAAGAGTATATTTCGTACAGATTTCCCAGTGTAATATTCCCTTTTGGCAAAAAGGCTCTGTGTCCGTGAACGTTCATAATGGCAATATCTGCCCCGTTGGGTAGATGCTTATCTCCATACTCTTTCATTACATCGGAAGTAAAGTTTGTGAGCAAACTTTCCGGTCGACCATAGGGCATAAATTCCGCTGATTTACCTAACACTTCATTCATCTCTTTATCGAGCGATACTTTGTATTTATCTACCAGTGCTTGCATCTCTTTGTTGGTTCCTTGTTCTTCGTTCATTTCCACAATTGTCCCCGACATGCTCACAATAGAGTAGCGGTAGGGTTGTTTATAACTTCCGCAGGAAACAATCAACGAAGTTATGAGTAGGTAAAAAAGCGATTTATAATTCATAATGATTACTGTAATATATATATTTTGGCAGACACTTACACAAGTGAAAGTAAATTGTTTCTCAAAAATAATAATTTTATGTTACTCTTCTGCTACAATTTGAGTATTCAGTGTAAAAACAGAACTAATTTAACAATAAAAAAATAGTTGTAGTATCTTTTCTGAAATGCAAATTGCTAAAGAGTATTCATAAAACGGGATATAATATAAGGTCAAACGTTATACAAATCGATTTGTTTAAAGCCGACTTGAAATAAGACAAATAAAATATAGATGGTTATTCTTTTGCAGATTGGAATATTAAAATTAATTTTGCATTTCTATTCCAAAACGTTTGATTTTCAAACGTAAAAGTTTATCAAGTAAAGCGGAATTTAATAATTAACATAATAATAGATCATTGGGATGAATATATCGCTCAATAAAACTGATAGTGTAAACGGCATAATTACCATTGAAGTGGAAAGAGCCGATTTTCAAGAAAATGTAGATAAATCGTTGAATCAATTACGACGCAAAGCAAACATTCCCGGTTTCAGACCGGGAAAAGTACCCATAGGTATAGTAAAAAAACTGTATGGAGTATCTGTGCTTTCAGAAGAAGTAAATAAATTGATAAACAGCAGTCTGACTGATTACATTCGAGAGAATAAACTTCCACTATTGGGTGAGCCATTACCAGTGGAGAATTCGGAGAAGGAGTTGGATTTAGAAAAAGATGAAAAGTTTACTTTCGATTTTGAAGTAGGCTTAGCTCCTGAAATAGATTTAGTTTTCGATAAAAATGATTCTTTGCCCTACTACAAAGTAAAACTTGAAGAGGAACTTCTCGAAAAACAAATTGATGGATACAAACAAAACTTCGGAACATATGATAAAGTGGAAGAATCTGCTTTAGAAACCGATTTGATAAAAGGAACAGCAACCGAAATAGAAGACGGAGAACCTAAAGAAGACGGAATGGTAATAGAAAATGCTATTCTGATGCCTTCTTACATCAAAAATGATGAAGAGACAAAAGCCCGTTTTGTAGGTGCAAATGCCGGCGACGAAATTGTTATAAATCCAAAGAAAGCTTATGATAATGATGCTGAAGTTGGCTCGTTCTTAAATATTCCGAAGGAGGAGGCTGCCGAAATAACTTCGGATTTCAAATTTTTGATAACAGAAATTACGCGTTTTAAAGAAGCCGAAGTAAACCAAGAAATGTTTGATAAGGTTTTAGGCGAAGGCGTTGTTTCTGATGAAGCTGAATTCCGCTCTAAAATTGAGGAGTCATTAAACAATCAGTTTGTACCGGATACAGATTACTTCTTTATGAAAGAAGCACGTAAAATGATGCTTGAGAAAATGGAGGGATTGGAGTTTCCGGAAGAGTTTTTGAAAAAATGGTTGAAACTTACCAATGAGGAAGCAACCGACGAGCTTATTGAGGAGGATTTTCCAAACATCCTCAGCGACATCAAATACCAACTTGCAAAAGGGAAAATTACCAAAGACAACGAAATTAAGGTGGAAGCAACCGATGTGCAAGAACTTGCAATGCAGGTAGCTCAAATGCAGTTTGCACAATATGGTATGTCAAATTTGCCGGTAGATATGCTTCAGGACTATGTGAAGCGTATGCTCGAGAAAAAAGAGACTGTTGAGGGTCTTGCTTCCAGAGTAGTGGAAAATAAAATTGCTGCATGGTTAAAAGAGAACATAACGGTTGAAGAAAAAGAAATTACATCGGAAGAGTTTACTAAAATGACTGCCGAAGAATCACAAGCAGTTGATGAGACGGAAGATGAAGGGGATGTTTCAGATGAAGATGCAACCGAAAACGACGAAACAGCAGAAAACAATACTAAAGAAGAGCAAAAGCCTGAAGAAGAACAAAAGCCTGAAGAAGAGTAAAAATCTGAGGATTAATCCTCTTTTCAAATAAAGCGGAAAGCTTTTACAGTTAAAAAGCATTTAGAAAGTTGATTTGTAGAATCTTTGAATTTTATTCTTAACTTTGCTCTGTGTCAGTTTTTAACGAGTAAAGGCTTTCTGTTTTTTTGTATAGCAAAACTGCCGGAGCATTCATGGCATATTTTTTGTATCTATGATACTATCACTAATTAATTTTAGTCAGCAAGAATTAAACAATTTATTAATACCAATTTAAAAATTGGCTAACAGAATACAATTATGAATTACGAATTCAGAAAATACGCAGTAAAACATTTAGGGATGAATGGATTGGCACTTGACGATTATGCAAAAATCACAAGCAGCTACATCTCTCCAACAATTATAGAAGAACGTCAGTTAAATGTTGCGCAAATGGACGTTTTTTCGCGATTAATGATGGATCGCATCATTTTTTTGGGCACCCAAATTGACGATTACACAGCAAACGTAATCCAGGCTCAATTACTTTACTTAGACTCTGCCGATACCGGCAGAGATATTTCCATCTACATAAATTCTCCCGGCGGATCGGTTTATGCCGGCTATGGAGTGTATGATACCATGCAGTTTATATCGAGCGAAATAACCACAATCTGCACAGGTATTGCTGCATCAATGGCGGCTATATTGTTAGTTGCCGGAGAGGAAAAGAAACGTTTTGCATTGACTCATTCACGCATCATGATTCACCAACCATTGGGAGGCGTTCAGGGACAAGCATCGGATATTGAAATTACGGCACGCGAAATTGCAAAAGTAAAGCAAGAGTTGTTTGCAATAATATCGAAACATTCCGGAAGACCAATTGAAGAAGTTGCACGCGACTCCGACAGAGATTTTTGGATGACCGCATCTGAAGCAAAGGAGTATGGTATGGTTGACGATGTGCTGGTTAAAAAATGATAAAATATACTACTGATAAGGAATACAAATAGGAATGGCGAAAAAAAATTCGAATAAGAATCATTGCAGCTTTTGTGGCAGACCGGATAGTGATGTAAATCTTCTGATAGCCGGAGTAACCGGACATATCTGCGATTTATGTGTTGAGCAGGCTCACGGAATTGTGAATGATTCTGTAAAAAATACAGGTAAATCACTTCCCGGCTTTTCATTAAATAAATTGCCGAAGCCCATTGAAATTAAGTCTTTTGTAGACAAATATGTGATTGGGCAGGAAGATGCTAAACGTTATCTGTCGGTTGCTGTATACAATCATTACAAACGTTTGTTACAAAAAGATACGAAGGATGATGTGGAGATCGAAAAATCAAACATTATCATGGTGGGATCAACAGGTACGGGAAAAACATTATTGGCACGAACAATTGCAAAAATGTTGCATGTTCCGTTAACCATTGTTGATGCTACTGTACTGACCGAAGCGGGATATGTGGGTGAAGATATTGAGAGCATTCTGACTCGATTGTTGCAAGTAGCAGATTATGATGTGGCAACTGCCGAAAGAGGAATTGTTTTTATCGATGAAATTGATAAAATAGCTCGCAAAAGCGATAATCCATCCATTACGCGCGATGTTAGTGGAGAAGGAGTTCAACAAGGACTTCTAAAACTTCTTGAAGGCTCTGTAATAAATGTTCCGCCACAAGGCGGACGCAAGCATCCGGAACAAAGAATGATTGCGGTTGATACCAAGAACATTCTGTTTATTTGCGGAGGAGCTTTTGATGGTATAGAGAAAAAAATTGCACAAAGGCTCAATACGCGTGTTGTAGGATATTCTGCAAGCCAAAATACAGCTCATATCGATCGTGAAAACCTGATACAATACATTACACCATTGGATCTAAAATCCTTCGGATTGATTCCGGAAATTATTGGTCGGCTACCAGTGTTGACTTATCTGAATCCATTGGATAAAGATGCGTTGTTGCGCATATTAACAGAACCAAAGAATTCTATCATTAAGCAATATGTGAAGCTATTTGAAATGGACAAAATCAATTTATCGTTTGATAAAGATGTATATGAATATATTGTGGATAAGGCTATGGAGTTTAAATTAGGTGCACGCGGACTTCGTTCAATTGTTGAAGCAATTATGATGGACTCTATGTTTTCGATGCCGAGCGAAAAAATCAAAGAACTACACATAACGCGTGACTTTGCCATGTCGAAATTGCAAAAATCCAATATTGAAAAACTACGTGTCGCATAATCCCAATTAAGAGGAAACTCTACCAAATTCTCCTTAATTTTAGTTCTTAAAACAAAAGTGAAAATAATTACCTCTGTTTCTTTTCGATAAATCGAAAAATGTAGTTTGTAGGCTTTTGGCTTGCAGATTTTTATACAATAGAAACTTACTTATGCTTATAAAAAATCATTTTTAACAACCCCTTTTTTTATATTCTAATATTATCTCTTACCTTAGTCTAAATTTAAATTCTACGGAAGTTTAAAGATTTAACTTGATTTCTATACACAATATAATGAACAATCAGAATCAAATACAAAATAAATTTCCTCATACTTTAGAAATGGATAGAGAGACTTTACACCAAAAACTTAAAAAGTTTTTTGGTTTCGACACTTTTAAGGGTAATCAGGAAGGTGTAATTAAAAGCGTTTTAAATCAGCAAGATGTCTTTGTTTTGATGCCGACAGGAGGAGGTAAATCTCTTTGCTATCAATTGCCGGCGCTCATATTAGAGGGAACTGCTATTGTAATTTCTCCGCTGATAGCCTTAATGAAAAACCAAGTGGACGCAATGCGTAATTACAGTGAAGAAGATGGAATAGCTCACTTTTTGAATTCATCGTTAACCAAAACGGAAATTGAAAAAGTGAAAACTGACATTATAAGCGGTAAAACAAAATTGCTATACGTTGCACCTGAGTCTTTAACAAAACAAGAGAACATCGATTTCTTACAACAAACTCCCATTTCGTTTTATGCAGTTGACGAAGCTCACTGTATTTCTGAATGGGGACATGACTTTAGACCGGAGTACAGAAGAATAAGGACCATTATTACTGAAATTGGGGTTAAACCGGTTATGGCACTTACAGCAACAGCCACCCCGAAGGTTCAACACGATATACAAAAGAATTTGGGAATGCTGGATGCAGCAGTTTTTAAATCGTCGTTTAATCGTCCCAACCTTTATTACGAAGTGCGTAAGAAAACCAATAAGGTTGACAGCGATATCATAAAATACATACTTTCTCAAAAATCGAAATCGGGAATTGTGTACTGTTTGAGCAGAAAAAAAGTGAATGACTTTACAGAAATTTTGCAAACAAACAACATTAATGCACTTGCCTATCATGCAGGAATGGATTCTGCAACACGCAGCAATAATCAGGATGCATTTTTGATGGAGCAAGCCGATGTAATTGTCGCCACCATAGCTTTTGGTATGGGCATTGATAAACCCGATGTGCGCTATGTGATACATTACGATATTCCAAAAAGTCTCGAAGGTTATTACCAAGAGACGGGCCGCGCCGGTCGCGATGGAGGAGAAGGGAAGTGTATTACTTTTTATTCGAATAAAGATTTACAAAAACTTGAGCGTTTTATGCAGGGGAAACCCGTTGCAGAACAAGAAATAGGTCGACAATTGTTAAAAGAAACTGCTTCGTATGCAGAAACATCCATCTGCCGAAGAAGATTTCTCTTACATTACTTCGGAGAAGATTACAATGAAAACAATTGCGGACAATGTGATAACTGTTTAAATCCAAAAATAAAAGTGGAAGCAAAAGAATTATTAATTACGGTTTTAGAGGCAATTAAAGTGCTAAAGGAGAAACATAAAACTGATTACATTACAAACTTCTTAGTAGGAAAAGAGACATCCGAAATTGAGACGTTCGGTCATAATGAGTTGGAAGAATTCGGATCAGGGTCCGACGAAAATGCAAGCACGTGGGACAACGTTATCAGCCATGCATTGCTTGCAAACTATTTGAAAAAAGATATTGAAAACTATGGACTTTTAAAACTAACCAAAAAAGGAAAAGATTTTCTGAAAAAACCGGTTTCTTTTAAAATTATAAAAGAAAGTCCGTTAGATTTAGATGAAGATATGGACGATGCTGATATTATTGTATCGGGTGGTGGCAGTTCAGGGGCGGTCGATCCCGCATTGTTTTCTATGATGAAAGATCTGCGGAAAAAGTTATCGAAAAAACTAAATGTTCCTCCCTATGTGATTTTTCAAAATCCGTCGTTAGAGGCTATGGCGACAACTTATCCAATCACAATAGAAGAGTTGCAAAACATGCCGGGAGTTGGTGCAGGCAAAGCAAAACGGTACGGTAAAGAGTTTGTGGAATTGATAAAAAAACATGTAGATGAAAACGAAATAGAACGTCCGGAAGATTTACGTGTGCGCACCGTTGCCAACAAATCGAAATTGAAAGTCTCTATTGTTCAGGGAATCGATCGCAAAGTTGCTTTGGATGACATGGCAGCATCTAAAGCAATAGAATTTGAGGAACTACTCTCGGAGATTGAAGCAATTGTATATTCAGGAACAAAAATAAATATAGACTATTTTGTAAATGAAGTAATGGATCAGGACGTTTTACAAGATATTTATGATTATTTTCAAGAAGCACAAACAGATGATATTGAAGAAGCCATTCATGAACTATCAGAATATGAAGAAACTGAGATTAGATTAATACGTATTAAATTTCTGTCGGATATGGCCAATTAGTCTTTACAAGAAAACGGCAAACAGTGCATTTCGACTCCGCTCAATGCAAGAATTTCGACACTTCGACTTCGCTCATGTACCTCAAGCTCAATGTAACACGTTACTCTCGTTTTTGAAAGAGTCACTGAGCGTTGTCGAAGTGTTGTCCTTTGCTTTTTTCTTATCAAAGACTCAAAAACAAGGGGCTTTCTGGCAGACGCTAATTAAACTTGATTTAAATGAGAATATTATTGAATCTATTCTTAAAATATAAGATATTGGATATTAGTATTTTATACTCTTTGCTCTTAAAAAGAAAAGCCTATTAATTAGCACTTAACCAAAGTCCCCTACGAGGGAATTTAGAGGTAAATGTAGGAGGTTTCACCTTTTTTAGAGTAGATTCATAGAATTATTTTATTTGTTATATTGCGTAGATGAATTCAGGAATTAGACATATGAAAAAAACAAAATCAATATCGAATTGAGAACCATTTTTTTAACCTTACATGGTTAGTGAGTGAAACAAAAATAAAATGGAATTACTTAAGAATATAAATAGTCCTGACGATTTAAAAAATCTTTCAATGGATCAACTCATTGCTGTTTGCAATGAATTAAGAGAATTCATTATCGACCATTTGTCGCACAATCCGGGACATTTTGCATCGAGTTTAGGAACGGTTGAACTAACAGTAGCTCTCCATTACTTATACAACACACCCTACGACAAATTGGTGTGGGATGTAGGACATCAAGCTTACAGTCATAAAATATTGACCGGAAGACGTGATCAATTTCATACAAACCGAAAATTTGGGGGCATTTCAGGATTCACTAATCCGGAGGAAAGCGAGTACGATACGTTTATTGCAGGACATGCTTCTACTTCTATTTCGGCTGCACTGGGAATGGCAGTGGCAGCGAACTTAAACGACACATTAGATCGACATGTAGTAGCAATTATTGGTGATGGTGCCATGACCGGAGGTCTTGCTTTTGAGGGTTTAAACAACGTCTCTTCTCAACCAAATAACCTGCTCATTATTCTTAATGACAACGATATGTCGATTGATGCCAACGTTGGCGGCATAAAGGAGTATTTGGTAAAAATGACCAGTTCTTCTCTGTATAATAGAATGCGTTATGGTGTGTACAAACAGTTTAAGCGACGTAATATTCTAAACGACAACAGAAAGAACTTCATTCTTCGGTTCAATAATAGCCTCAAATCGCTCATTATACGTCAACAAAATATTTTTGAAGGATTGAATATCCGCTATTTCGGAATAGTCGATGGTCATGATTTACCTTCTCTGATCCGAATTTTAGGAAATATCCAGAACATGAAAGGACCGAAACTTTTACATATACGAACGGTAAAAGGGAAAGGTTATAAACCGGCTGAAGATGCTGCCACAATATGGCACGCTCCCGGATTGTTTGATAAAAAGACCGGTAAACGCTTAAACAAATCATCAAACGGTCAGCCTCCGCGCTACCAAGATGTTTTTGGGCACACTTTGACTGAAATGGCAGCTGTCAACGAAAAAATTGTAGGCGTTACGCCTGCTATGCCAACAGGATCTTCCATGATACACATGATGAAAGAGTTTCCTAAGCGAGTGTTCGATGTAGGAATAGCTGAAGCACACGCGGTTACTTTTTCTGCCGGAATGGCAAAGGAGGGACTTATTCCGTTTTGTGCCATATACTCCTCGTTTATGCAACGAGCTTATGATCAGGTGATTCACGATGTGGCACTTCAAAAATTAAAAGTAATTTTATGCCTGGATAGAGCGGGCTTGGTGGGTGAAGATGGGGCTACTCACCACGGAGCTTTCGATTTGGCTTACTTGCGTTTTATACCTAATCTAATTATTTCTGCACCTTACAACGAACACGATTTACGCAACTTGATGTATACTGCCGTATACGGCAATTCAGGTCCCTTTGTAATTCGCTATCCAAGAGGACAAGGAGAACTTGTTGAGTGGAAAAACGAGATGAAAATTATTCCTATCGGAAAGGGAAGAAAATTGAGAGACGGAAAAGACATTGCACTGTTATCTATAGGTTCAATTGGTAATACAGGAGCATCTGCCATCGAAAAGGCAAAGGAATATGGTTTGAATGTTGCTCATTACGATTTGCTTTTCTTAAAACCTCTTGACGAAGAACTTCTGAAAGAAGTTGCCGAAAACTACCAAACAATTGTTACGCTTGAAAACGGATCAATTGAAGGAGGAATGGGGAGTGCTGTAATTGAATTTTTTGCAGATAACGGATACAATAATTTAAATATCCATCGCCTGGGCATTAAAGATGAATTCATTTCTCACGGTTCTACCAAGGATTTATTGCGTTATTGTGAACTTGATGAAGAAGGGATTTTAAAGTTATTAATAAAAGTGCAGAAACTTAACGTAGGAGAAATATAAAAACTATATGAGAATAATAATTGCTGGCGCCGGTGCAGTGGGTACACATCTTGCACGATTATTAGTACAAGAGAATCACGATATTATTTTAATGGATGAGGATAGAGAGCGTTTGAGCAACATTAAAGACAATGTTGAACTGTTGGCGCAAGTAGGTAATTGCAATTCATTAAAAGATCTTTCCGATGCCAACGTCAAAAACGCAGACCTTTTTATTGCTGTAACTCCCGAAGAATCGAAAAACATTACAGCATGTATGCTCGCCTCCAACTTGGGTGCACGCAAAACCCTTGCGCGTATCGACAATTACGAATATCTTTTGCCAAAAAACATAGAGTTTTTTCAAAAATTAGGGATAGATTCCATGATATATCCCGAAATGATGGCAGCGCGCGAAATAGAATCGGCTTTGAAAAATCCATGGACACGTGCTTGGTGGGAGTTGAGCAATGGCTCTATCATTCTATCCGGAGCAAAGATCCGTGAAAATGCACCTATATCCAGCCGATATATCCACGAACTATCACGCGAAAATAAAAAGTTTCATATTGTTGCTATTAAACGAGACAATTATACTATTATCCCTACCGGAAAAGATCAGGTATTGCCTGAAGATATTTTGTATTTCACCACGTTGCGAAAAAATTTAGCCGATCTTCCCGAAATAATGGGGAAAACCTCCTTCGAAACAAAGAATATTATCATTATGGGAGGCAGTCGGATTGCGTTGCAAACAGTTAACTATTTGCCTGATAACATCAATGTGAAAATTGTGGAGAAAGATCGCGAACGAGCCGAATTTTTAGTTGAAAAAACTCCCTCCAATGTAACCGTATTTTTAGGAGATGGGCGCGACACCGAGCTTTTGGTGAACGAAGGTATAAACGAAGCAGATGCTTTTCTTGCATTAACCGGAAATTCGGAAGCAAACATTCTTGCCTGCATTGCTGCAAAACAACACGGAGTGAAAAAAACAATTGCCGAAGTTGAAAATTTAGACTACATAAGTCTTGCCGAAAAATTTGATATTGGTACCATTATCAATAAAAAATTAATTGCTGCAAGCAAAATATATGAGTTGCTTTTAAAGGCAGATGCATCGAATATAAAAAACCTGGCTTTTGCAAATGCAAATGTAGGAGAGATCATTGCACATCCCAACTCAAAAGTGACAAGAAAACTAATAAAAAACCTCAACCTTCCTTCCGATATCACTTTCGGAGCTCTTATCCGAAATGGAGAGCCCATGCTTATTGATGGAGAGACTCTTGTTGAGCCATACGATCAGGTTGTAGTTTTCTTTCTCAACCGATCCATGAAAAGTATCGAAGATTTTTTCAGCTAATCCCCTCGATTCTAAAAAAACAGGAATGAAAACGATAAATACGTATTTCATATCAAACATACTTGGTTTCGTGCTTATCGTAGAATCATTTCTGATGCTTGCATCAGCAATTATCGGCGAGTTTTATAGAGAATCGGTTACTTCCACTATTTATATTTCAGTAGCTATCACGTTTGCTTTTGGAATGATTTTGCGCTTTATTAGTTTCGGTAAGAAAGGGAAAGCAATTACAAAACGTGAGGGTTTTTTAACCGTAACGCTGGTGTGGATTCTTCTCACGGTTTTCGGATTGCTTCCTTATTACTTAAGCGGCGCTATTTCACATTTACCCGATGCTTTTTTTGAGACTATGTGCGGATTTACTACGACCGGAAGTTCCGTTATATTGAATTTGGAAGGATTCCCAAAATCCTTGCTTTTTTGGCGAAGCCTAACGCAATGGGTGGGTGGTATAGGGATTGTGGTTTTTGTAATGGCCTTTTTACCACTTTTTGGGGGGAGTGCAATTCAACTTTTCGATGCCGAAGTGACAGGTTTCATGCAAAATCAAATAACACCACGAATAAGTAAGATAGCAAAGTTAATTTCCGCAACTTATCTGGGGTTTACTATTGTAGGGTTTCTCCTTCTTTGGGCAGGACCGATGAATGCGTTTGATGCTATTTGTCATACGCTGACCAGTATATCTACCGGAGGTTTTTCAACCAAACAAACGAGCGTAGCCTTTTTCAATTCGGCATATGTGGAATACATTATGGCGTTGTTGATGTTTGTGGGTGGAACCAATTTCATTCTTCTTTATCTCCTTTTCAAAAAACGATCATTTCAAATTTTTCGTGACGAAGAGTTCAGATGGTATTTTTTCATTGTTTCAATTTTCACTGTTTTCATGGCAACTACATTGCTCCTTACAGGGAAAATGACAGGAATTGAATATACCTTCCGAACCGTATTATTTCAAGTGATATCAAATATCACGACAAGTGGATTTGCCGTGTACGATTATTTGCAATGGGGACAATTCTATTGGTTTCTTTTTTTAGCACTGATGATTTTTTGTGCTTGCGAGGGTTCAACTTCGGGAGGAGTTAAAATCTCCAGGTTAGTTGTTTTGGTAAAAAACACATTTGTGGAATTCAAGAGACAGGTTCACCCAAATGCAGTATTGCCTGTTAAAATGAACAAATCTGTAGTGCCAACGCACGTAGTTTCCAAAATACTGGCGTTTATGTTTCTGTATGTACTGCTTATATTTTTCAGCTTTTTAGTTCTCAGCCTCACCGGCATGACATTTGACGAAGCAATTGGTGCCTCCATTACAGCCATAAGCAACGTTGGTCCGGGATTGGGTTCCAACGGACCAGCCGGTAATTTTGCCAACCTTACAGATTTTGCAAAAATCTATATGTCCTCGTTGATGCTAATTGGGCGTTTGGAGATATTTACGGTGTTGTCACTTTTTATTCCAAGTTTTTGGAAATAGGTTGGGAAAAAGGTGTAAGTTTTCTTACAAAGACTATCTACATAACTTATCTTTCAACCTGAGTTGCCTCGTCCCAATTATCTGTTCTAAAGGATGAAGCCGGTAAAAGATTGACATCATAAAGAGTTCCAACTATCCAATTGCGCCAAGCATATCTTACAGCCACCGGATTCAACACATTTTCACTTTTAACTAATATATCCTTGTGATTCACGATTTTGGCATTAGCCGGATAAAATACTTTGTCTTCTCCCGCAATCTCAAATCCTTCCAATTCATTGTACGAATAAAGTCCTCTCTCTGCATTTTTAAATTTCACAATTATCCCGCCATCTTTTATCTCTTGCGAATCAAAAATCGGTGCAGCGTAATCTACACTTTTGTAACCATAAGTTTGGTTAAGTGCATTGAATAATAATCGGTCAGCTACTTCTTTCTTTTTTGGAGGATGAATACTATAGTCATCTCCAACATCCATCGTAATGGCAATTCCCGAATTTGGAATCAAGTCTAAACATTGCAATTGTGCTTCGCGCATAAATGCTGAATTGTCAACGGTTTGGAATGCTTTATTGTTGCCGTACATGTAAGGTGCAATTTGCACGTAATAGAACGGAAAATCACCAATTTCCCAACGATTTTTCCAATCTTTTACCATTGCCAGAAAAAATTCTTTGTACTTCTCAGGTTCATTACGATTAGATTCTCCTTGATACCACATCACCCCTTTTATTGTATAAGGAATTAGAGGATTAATCATCGAATTAAACAATGCTGTTGGAATCTGATTTGTCTGTTTTGTAATATCTACTTCATCAAGATTGACAGTTTGATATTGCTTTATCGCGTCACTGCTCATCCATGCTTCAACTGTACTTCCTCCCCAGGAAGTATGGATTAAACCAACCGGAACATCCAAAATCTCCTGCAGTTGTTGTCCAAAGAAATAGGCAACAGCACTAAAGTCTGCAACACTCTCCGGAGATGCTTGTTGCCATGCTGTGTACTTCTCTACATCGTCTGAAGGAGTTTTTGAACCAACTCTATCAACTGTAAATAAACGTAGTTTTGGATTATTGGACTTTGCAATTGCCATAACAGAACCAAAGGTAGGTTGCCCATCGTAGCCTTTTATCGGTTGTTGCATATTCGATTGCCCTGAACACAACCATACTTCTCCAAATAATATATTTTCTAATGTAATATCCGATGCATTACTTTTAATTTTAATGGTCTGAGGTTCTTTACTGTTGTTCGTTTTTACTTCAATGTACCAAGTTCCGTTATTATCGGCCTCAACACTCATTTCCTGATTAATCCAGGAAGTTTTAATTGTGATTTTCTCTTTGGCATCAGCCCAACCCCATAGTTTGATAGTAGTGTTGCGTTGCAAAACCATATTTGAAGATACAATTGCGGGAAGTTTAATTTCTGCAATAATTGATTGGAGAAACAGCATATTAAATGCTACAATGAGGATAATTAAAATTCTTTTTTTCATCATATTATTAGTGATTTTTAATATGTAATATTTTCCTCAATTATAATTGAGTGTTTGCCTATATTTAATTAAACAGTCAATTATGATTGTAAGAATTGGTGCTTTTATTAGCAATTTTCATTTAATCGATTCATTCACAAAACAAATGTACGAATTTTGTTTATACGAAATTTATTTTTTGAGGAGGAAAATTAGGTAAAGCGATAAAAAACAAATATATTAGTGTCATTGGTTGCGAGATATTCGGTGCAGTGTAAGCAGTAACCAATTATCGGCACGATCGGAGTAATGTCCATATAATTATTATTATCTGTCTTGCTACGCACAATGCTGGCGGTATCCGTAATGTGCTTTTATGCAAAACAAAAAAAACGCCTTATTAATAAGACGTTTACTATTTGAAAGGAAGAAATAGATTTAAAATCTTTTCTTTTTGATACGTGCTTTTTTACCACGAAGTTTACGAAGATAATAAATTTTTGCTCTGCGTACCTTACCTTCACTATTTATAGTAATGCTTTCGATAAAAGGAGAATGCATGGGGAAAATTCTTTCTACTCCAATATTATCGGACATCTTACGTACGGTAAAACGTTTGTTTTCTCCATCTCCGGTAATTTTTAATACTACTCCCCGGAAAAGCTGGATACGTTCTTTGGTTCCTTCCACAATGCGGTAAGCAACCGTTACTGTATCACCACTTTTAAATTTTGGATGTTCTTTCTTTGTTGCATCGAAAGAATCCACTGCTACTTTCATTAAGTCCATGATTGACAAAGCTTTATGTTAATGTTTAACGTTTCTAAAACGCAATATGTCAGAGACCGTCTCAACAGAGATTGCGCAAAGCGGTTGCAAAGATAGCGAAAATAATTTTATCTACAAACATACCTTTTAGTTTTTGTTTAAGATTTTAATAACAATTCTGATTGAATTAATTCTACCATGCCTATCTGTGGCTTTTGCGAATGTTTTGTATCTTTGCAATCAGAATATTTATAAGAAGCGATATAGCTCAACTACACTTTGAAAATGAGTTTTAGTTTTAGAAAAGTGATTTTTTAATCAGACTAATTATTCATAGAAATGAGGCTTTAAATCTCCGTTTCTTATTTAAAACTTCCAGACATGAAGTTCCTTCTTAAAGACAAAAAGTAAGATCAATAATGAAAGCGTTTGAAAACTCAAGTGAGCAATCAAAAATAGTTTATCTATTTATATTCTGTTTTGCCGGTCTTTTTCTTGCGGCAACATTGGTTTCTCTCATTAATGAATTGATGTTAGAGGGACAGTTTATGGAATCGGCTTGGGGAGTTCGTATAAGCTCCGCAGTTCAGATGCTTCTTATGTTTTTTATGCCGGCAATAACGCTTCTAATATGGAGCAACAAGAAGCCCATGGAGTTTTTGGGAGTGAAAAAGTTAGATGATGGCATTGTTTTATCGCTTCTCGCTTTTCTTATTTTGCTTGTTTCCATGCCTTTCATATCTTTACTGACACAGTTGAATAAACTTTTGAGGCTACCCGAGTTTTTGGGTAGTCTGGAAATTATGATGCGGGCTTTGGAGGATTCCGCTGAAAAAACAACTCTTTTACTTTTATCCGGCAAATCTATGTTGGATTATATGGGCAATATACTGTTTGTTGGAGTGTTTGCTGCCGTAGCAGAAGAGTTTTTTTTCAGAGGTGTTCTACAGCAACTTTTGGTAAAACTATTCAAAAGCAAAAATGCAGGTGTGTGGCTAACAGCTCTAATTTTTAGCGCAATGCATTTGCAGTTTTATGGTTTTTTGCCACGTCTTATATTGGGGCTGTTATTAGGATACCTCTTTGTATGGTCAAAAAATATTTGGCTTCCAATTTTGATTCATTTTCTAAACAACGCATTGGTAATTACATTCAATTTCTTTTTTAAAGAGAGTGCTTTTTATCAATCTTTGGAAGATCCCTCAATCACGCTCAATTTTATTATCTTTGGGCTTTTAAGTTTAACTTTGACAATATTCTTACTTTGGATGTTTAAAAACAAAACATCTAAAATGACAAAAACAGTAGACACACAATTTTAAATAAAAATTATGTTACAAATAGATGACACTATTATATCCGACGACGTTATCGAGTCGCACTTTATCTGCGATCTTTGCCAATGCAAAGGTCAATGTTGTGTGGACGGTGAGTCGGGAGCTCCGTTAGAAAAAGAAGAGAATGATGCGTTGAACGAGATACTTCCAATTATCTGGGATGATCTTTCGCCAAAAGCGCAAGCGCTTATAAATAAACAAGGAATATCCTACAAAGATTACGACGGTGAATTAGTGACTTCAATTGTTGATGGTAATGAATGCGTCTTTACTTATTTCGATGAAAACGGAGTTTGTAAATGCGCTATTGATGGCGCTTATCGCGAAGGAAGGATTTCTGTTCAAAAACCAATTTCTTGTCACTTATATCCCATTCGTTTGCAAAAATACCGCGATTTCACAGCGGTAAATTATCACAAAT
>Ga0172381_10002221_pt1 | contig 21736 bp, 49 predicted proteins | sample Leawel6488metaG_FD_119754 | JGI IMG/M metagenome (GOLD analysis project Ga0172381, IMG submission 119754) | Leachate microbial communities from a municipal landfill in Southern Ontario, Canada - Leachate well 64-88 metaG | ecosystem: Engineered > Solid waste > Landfill > Unclassified | place...
AATATGGCATGGGATTTATACCATCCGTGCGGTGGAACGCAACTTATTTATAGTGGAGAAATCTATTCGGCCACAACCTCTTTCCCCGCATACCGCAGATTGCAAAGATCAAATAGCGGTGAGAAGTATGCAGACGTGGTCAATATCGCCACGCCTGCTCCAGGAACCTGGACAGCAATTGCGGGAACCTCCGCTCTTGGTGGAACTTATAACCGCTTTAGATGGAACTTGTACGGCGGTCTTTCGGCAATTGCCAGCAATGCCGCATATTTACAAATCGGAAGCATAACCCTCAATCTTGGAACCGCCAATGCCCCTGTAGTTACTATGGGTACGCAGCAGAATAATTATCGTCTGGATATGAATATCCTGAATAACACTACAGGCGAGTCTATTGACATTGATTACACGATGGGCATAGGACAGCAATTTAATGTTAATTGCTTGACCAATCAGGCAAAACTTGTTGACGATCAAAGCTCTGCTAATTCCGCCGTAACCACGAACACCCCCAGGGATTACTGGCTGAAATTGCTCCCGGGTGTCAATCAGATCATCATAACCGAAACCGGCTTGACAAACTGTGTAGTTGAACTTGATTGGGAGGAATCGCACCTGTGAGTCGCATTCAGATATTCGGACATGATGGTTATGCCCTCACTGATATTATCGCCGATGCCGACCGTTCTTGGTTATTAAGTAAGTATGGACGGTGTGAGTTTACCATTCCGGTAATAGATGAAAAATGCCGGGAGCGATTTTTACAATTCGGGAACTTTATACTGATTGAACACGCCAGTTTACCCCCGTGGGCGGGCATGATCGACCCACCGAGAAAATGGGGAAACAACAAGGTAACCGTAACCGCTTATACGCCTGAATATATCCTGTATTATCGGCGCATGTCCCACGATCTTCTCAAAGTAACCGAAGGGTCGCTATTCATTCACGCCATTGACATAGCAAACAAAGTGGATGATTCCAGGATCTTCAAAGCTGCCCCGATTGACGAAACCGGAACGCCAGTCTCTTATGAACCAAAAGAGGAAGCTATTTATGACTTCTTGCGCACCAACCTGACTTATGAATGGCGCTTCGTTCCGGTGGTAGAAAGTGGGCGCATTTCGTTTGAAGCCAGTCTCTATGAGAAGTTTGTCAATCTGAAAGACTTTACCCTAAAGAATGGATACAACGTCGAACAATCGGATGAAACGTTAGTTGAGGATGGAAAGATTTACACAGCCTATCTCGGGCTTGGCAGGGGATCGTCTTGGGGAAGCAGGACACAATATAAGACCGAAGATACCGAAGCCAGCGGGAAGGTTGGTTATCGAGAGGGAAAAGTAGAGGTGGACGGCAGGGAAGAAGCCACTATCGAGGATGCCACCAACAAAGAGCTGAAAAAGAATAAACAACCGCAAAAAACTTTTGACCTGTCTGCGATTGATATCGGAGGAACATTCAAACAACTGGACTTGGGTAATGTGATGAAAGCGGACTTATCAGTCTGCGGATTTTCGGGAGATAAGATTGGCATATCGGCAAACGTGCGCATTACCGGAATGACCTATTTAGAGAATAAAGGCGTGTGTCGCCTGATTTGTGAGGAATACGATGAATCCTAATGATGATATGGATGCCTTGAAAAGCAAGGATAATATTTTAGATCGCATTGAAAGGCTGGAAGCCAAAGTATCTAACCTGTTTACGGGAGATACAAAAGCGGTAACACTGGACGAAATATCAGAGGATTTGGGACAGCTCCGAATGGGCGACTTTATCGCCACATCTGGGGATGGCGACCCGGGCGATCCCAATTTCACCGGAACATTCATGTCTGCTAATGGTTTCCTCATCAACGGCGCAACCTATCACATCGGCGGCATGAAAGACGGTCAGTTGATGTGGGCGGGCAATTCAGACACCGGCAAGTTTGTGTTCTGCTGGGGTAATGCCTATATTGATAATGAGGGAATGACTGGGTCGGATTTGCTAAAGTGGATGATTCGGCAGATTGCTACTAATGATATATATACTCGCACAGGGAAACTTGGCATGGCATTGAAAGAGGGCGGCGGAACGATTCCGGTTTGGCAATTGAGCTATGAAGATGATGCCGGGGCTGAATTAGCCACCAATGGAGATTTTGAAACCGGGGACTTTACGGGTTGGACTAAAACCACCGAAACAAATGGAAGCTGGGTGATTGATGACGATGTATATAATGTGATTGATGGCACTTATAGCCTTTCCTTTAGTCCATCAGATGTTAATCAATCCGGCGTATTAACAGGGGATCGTATTGCTGGCATTGCAGGTAAAAATATAAACTTCTCTGGGAAAATCAACCCCATCGTTCTTACCGGAACAGTGCTTGCAAAAATAGAAATCAAATGGTATGACCACGCCTCTGCCGGTTCTTTGTTGCAAACCGATATTTTGGGGCAAGTAACGGCACCGTTCGCTGGGGATTTTGTTTATAATTCTACAATCAGCGCTCCCGTCGGGGCGTTAAGTTGTGAGATTGTAATAACCCATCAAAAATCAGGAATAACGGGCTCTATTCATTACGATTCCATATCTGTCACGGAAGTAGCCATCAATCAAAAACTCTGGATTGAAGATGACGGCGTTGAATGCAGCAACGGCCTTTACCCCACCGAAGTAAATCTATGGGGGAACGATGTAACCACGCAAAATTCTGCGGGAGCTGGAGTAACGACTTATAAGGTCGTGGATACTGCCCAGTATTTTAATTACGTGGCTGGCATTGCCAACGCCGATGCCAACGATGGCGATAAATACATCTGGAATGGCTGGACGGCAAAGGCAGGAACATACACCCTCACCTATTTGGGCAGACGTGGTACAAGTCTGGGAAAGTTTGATGTCTACATTGACGACGTTCTGGTCAGTGGAGCATCAACGGATTCATATGGTTCATTGAGCAATAACCTTACCCTTACCGTGGCGAGTTTGGATATTGCCTATGGTGGTGTACACAAGCTGGAAATTCGGGTGAACGGAAAACATGCCAGCTCATCCGATTACACACTGTTGGTTACAAAACTAAATCTACGCAGAACCGGAGATTAATACATGGCGACAACAACATTAATAAAGCTGGATGACCACGAGAAGCGCATCGGGGCGCTGGAGAAAAATGACGTGAAGCAGGATGAACGCATTGATACGCTAAGAACGGATTGTAAGGACTTCGAGGACTGGCGCACGGATGTAGATAAGATCATCGTTCGCATGGACGTTTTTATCGGGGCCGGAAAGTGGATAGTCGCCTCCATCGGTGTATTTATAATCGCCCTCTTGTGGGCAATATTTACCCACCAGGTTACACTAGCTTTCAAGTGATTGTACACATCCCCAATTTGTTATATACTGATTACGGTATAAAAGCAGGAGGTACTATTGCACAGACGAACTGTAATATGTTTCCCTAGCGATACACACTCTGGCAGCTCAATGGGGCTTATGCCGCCTAAGCAATTCGGGCTGATGGATGGGGGATTCTATAACCCGACACCCGTACAGAAACTTATCTGGAAGCAATGGGAATATAACTGGAATATCATTGCCAAAGAACGAAAGAACTCTGACCTGATCGTAGTGCATTGCGGGGACTTGGTCGAGGGTATCCACCATGAAACGACACAGATTATTTCCCCGCGCATTGATGACCATGAGACCGTCTCGGGCTTGTGCATGGACAAAGCCTTTCGGATTGCAAAGATGGAAAAGGGCGACAAGTATTATCAAATCAGCGGAACGGAAGAACATGCCGGAAACGGGTCATCCTCCGAGGAGAGGGTGGCACAAGACCTCGATCATGTCGTGCCTGCGTGGGAGCAAACATTCTGGGATGAAGAGGGCGAAAAGAAGAACGGGCGCTATACCTGGAACCGGCTTTACCGAGAAGTCAACGGCGTAGTGTTTGACATCTCCCATCATGGCGGGTCGGTGGGGCAGCGGGAATGGACGACCGAAAACGGACTTTACAACAAACTAAAGTCCATTTACTTTTCCTGCATAAACAGGGAGAAGCCATTGCCTATTCCCCGGTATTGGATTCGAGGGCATAATCATTACCATGTCAGAGTTGATTATGTCGGAAAAATCGGAACGATAACCGGAATACTTTTGCCTGGTTTTCAAGCAAAGACCGGCTATGTTTATAAAAAAATGAACTACGATCCTAAACCAACCAGCGTCGGCATGGTTTGGGTGGTCATCAATCCAGATGGAACGTCTAAGGATTTCATTGATAAAATCGAAATCGAGCAGGAAAAATTGGAGGCGTTTTGATGAAAGTATCACAGGAGGAATATAGTTTACTTGATGAACTCGCTAAGGAAGTTGAAAGCGAACCCATGCGCCCGGGAGAATTTACGGTGGAAATGTTCATTGAACGCACTGGATATTCAAGCAATGGGGCGCGCGCTTTTTTAGACCGCAAGGTTAGGGCTGGATTATTGACCATGCGCCGAGTAAAGACGGATCGGTGCTGGGTGAATGTGTTTGGAAAAAAGGAGTAATAAAATGGCAGTAACGCAAGGTAAGATTTTGGCTTTTGGAAGGCTGGTAAAAGATTCCAGCGGCAAGTATTGGTTCTACGATGTCAATCGGTCGGGTCTTTATTTCGATCTGTCCATGCTCATGCGGAAATCAAACGAAAATGAACAGGGATTCAATGACAGGATCAACGAGGCCTATACCGCGCTGCAGGCGGTTGATGATGCGGCTAACTCGGAAGTGGTTTATAAACCCACTCTCGGATTGACGGCAAAACAGGCGGCGGCACTACCAGCGAGCTGGCGGGCGATCTTCTCGGAAAAGTCTTACTTCTTCCTGTATGATGATTCCCTGACCTCTTTGAGCATAGGTTCAAATATTCCAAACTACGGCGAGATGTACGCTGATTTCGTATGGATGAAAGACGATCTCGTCTGGACATGGATGTCATCTGACCGCTTGGGATTCCAGTATCCGCGCACCCTGACTATTTCCGGCGCGACCACGGCGACCGGAGGAACGAGTACCGGAACATCGACGACTGGTAGTACTACCGATGATACCTCGACCGAATTAACCGCCATCCTATCAAACGCAAAAATAAGCGTTGACCTTACCGGCAACTTCATGGGAAACCCGTTCAATGTTTCGGGAACCGTGAAGATCGAACCGATTGAGGAAGAGTAACTAAAACCCCGCCAGCGCCATTTTGCAGGCGTGAAAACGAGCGATAGTGTATCATTTGTGGTACAATGACCTTAACAGTATCCATCACGCCGAAAGGCGCACCGAGATGGATCATGGTTTTTGAACTGGGTATTGCTTAGCCAGGGAGAGCACCGAGCGAAAGCGCCGGATGTCGTGGGTTCAAATCCCACTACCCAGTTTGGCTTTCATCGAGGGCAGTGGTTTGAGGGTGAGTACGACCCGCGAAGCCATATAATGAGCGACCTGGAAAAGCCACTCCGCACCTCTGTGTGTCCCACATGTGCAGGAGATCACGATGGTCAGACTAGCTGTGTGTGATAAACTACGTGTGAATGCTGACCACAGAACCGCCAGACGAATCCGGTTTGTCCCGGGGACTTGTGAGAGTCCTATATCTGGCGGTTTTTGTTGCCCGATCTTCTAACCGGCAGGAAGGCAGACCTTGAATCTGCTAATATAGGTTCGATTCCTATTCGGGCATTAACCAACAACATTGGTTATATTGACAATTGTTTTGGTTAACTTGACAATTATCATTTGCGTGCTTGAAACATTACTAGGTGATGTTTCGGTACCGCAAAATGCATATTCCCTTGTTTCTCACGTAATCCCCTAAGTGATACACAAACTATTTAGTCTCCCGGAAGTGGGAGACAAGTATACATTTTTGTATTCCAGGTGGCAACAGATCGTAGCCGACTGAACCCGCGACAACTTGTCACGCTTACCAATGTCAACGAAGTATAACAATTTGTTTACTTCTCTGACATATTACATGCGATGTATCACGCGAAACAATATATTCCCCTAAAACCAATTTCCAGAATCGCTTGACAAGTTATATAAAACGTGTATATAATAGTCGTAGATCAATGGAGGAAGCATGAAGAAAATCATTACGGTAAGTCTCGAAGAAGAAGAAATCGAAATGGCGACCAAAGATGCGCCCAGGGGCAATCGATCCGCCTACATCGGCGACCTGATCCGCAATGGTCATCTGATGGCGCGGATTCCAAAGGTCGGCATCAAGGAGATGTTTTACGAAAAACTTGATGAAGCCGCGGAGAGGGTGCGCGAGAATAACCGGGAGGACAAATGAAACGCGCTCTTTGCATCGGCAATCAACACGGAATCAAACAAGTAGCTTGCCCCAACTGTGGTACGCCAATGACGTATGAGGATGGCGGGTACTCCCAGCAGTTTACCGGAGAGTGCGACCAGGTCGAACACACAGGCTCATGGCATTGTGAAAAGTGTGGACATTGCGAGGATGAATGATCTACGCCCGAATGAATGTCCTGAATGAATACGGTAGCCATGAGATCGTTGTGCGGGTTCAGCCCCATGATCGACGTAGGGTATACGTAGTCTGCGTCAGGGGCGGAATACCTTTCCGCAGGCAGTCTGGCGGAGGTGGTTATGCCCAAAAATGGGAATATGTGCCGAAGTCGTCTATATTCGACATAAAAAGCGATAGGATAAAGCAATGACACCCTGGCAATCTCTCGGTATCATATTTTTCGCGGCAGGTATTATCTGCGGGTTGTTGTGGATAATCATAAAGTATAAGGATTTGGATTAGGAGGAAGAAATGGAAGAGCAATTCGAGGCTGGAGATATTGTAAGGCTTGAAAAGGGTAGTGTTTTTGGCCCAGCGTCGGAGGGCCACAGGGCAAAGATTACCAATATCAATATTGAGAAATATACATTTGTGGTTCTTGCCGGGCCAAATAAGGGAGGCGAACAAGTTTATTATATTGGCTGTGACCTTGTTCCACTACCTTTCAAAAAGATTAAGAAATAGGAGGAGAGAATGGAAACAAAAGAAGTAAGACCGAAAATCGCACAATTTTGGACTGATTTATTAGCCGGAAAGAAACTGGTGGCGGTAGAAAACCAGCGCGGGCGCACGGTAGGGTATTTAGTGAAGCACCCGCTGAAGAAGATCAAAGCACATAGTAACGCCCAGGTTGGAAAAACCGACAATCATGGCCAGAAATCCAGCAAATCGCGCCGGTTGATGGTGAAGCAATCGCGGAAGATCAACAGGCGGTAGGGATGAGCTACGGCCAACAATATGACGAATTGCAACTGATCGACGCCCAACACATTCAAAGGCGATACCTATGCTCGCAATGTTGGGGCGGGTTATCTGTCGAAAAAAGCGATAAAGGCCCCAGGCTTTATAAGGTCTGCTGCAGGCAATGCGGAGAAGATCGCGGTTTCGTATCCAATGATTTCGTGGAAAAAAAGCGCAATGAGGATCACTGGGACGCCCTGGACGCGAAGAAAAATTTGGGCGCTGCGTTGGATATCGAACCGAAAAAACCGGTCGATAGAGAAAAGGTTATCAAGGCCCTATGGCCTTCATAAACAGGAGGAAGAAATGAGTATCAAAGGATTAACAGATCGCAACCTTTCGTTTCCTGAAATTGGTCAGGTTAGAAAGGGAGCAAAGAAAAATGAGAAGGGAGAACTCGGGCGTGACCTCACTTATTTTCGCGTCGAGTTTGACGAGAAGGAACAGGAAGCATCGAGCAAATTCAATCAGGTTTATGGAGAGCAACCACAGGAAATCAATATCCTGCTACCTTTTGATGAGATCAATCGCTGCTGGGATGCCTGGCTGGAAGCCTATACCGCCGGTCGCATGATTGCCAGGGCAGACGGCGAAAAATTCATTTATTGGATTGACACCGCCACCGGAAAAAACAAGGTCAAGGACGGCGAACCCTACACCAAATACACGGAAGGCCAGATCGTCGGGACCTACGTTGACGGGAAGGGCAAAGTCCAGAACGTAACCTGCGATCCGGTCGGACGCTTGAAGGTGGTTATTCCAGAATTACAGCGCCTGGCTTATCTGACCGTTATGACCTCGTCCCTGCACGACATCGCCAATATCAGCGCCCAACTGGAAGCACTCAAGTCGGTAAATGGCGGCAGAATCGCCGGTATTCCTATGGTTCTTCGTCGCCGCCCAAAGAAAATCAGCACGCCAAAACCAGACGGAACTCGCGCCCGCTATACCAAGTGGATGCTGTCAATTGAAGCTGATCCGCAATGGGTGAAGGCTAAGCTGATCGAAGTAAAGCATGCCGCTCTCCCGGGAAACGGTCTCAATCTGCTACCAGACACCATCGACGCTCAATTCAAAGATGATGCGCCCGAGGTTGGAGAGCCTGACGAGGAAATTCAGGACGACGAATATCAAGAGGATGAAGAACGTATCATCCCATCAGAACCCGCAATGAATACCGACTACGACGTCGATCTCAAAACACCCGAGCAGGTAAAGAGCACCCTGATCGTGCTGGTCTCCGAGATCGTTCAGGAAAAGAAAACCGAGCCGGTGAAGGATGGCCAGAAGGGCGTCATTCTCTCCTGCCTGCAGTGGATCATGGCACCTGGAGACGCTACGATGAAACGCCATGCTTTCTTGAAATACGTCTTTGATGTTTCCTCATCGAAAGACCTGACCGACCCTCAATGGCGCGCTCTCGGTCGTTACCTGAAACCGCAGCGGCAGGACACTGGCGAATACAAGCCCGAAGATCCCATAACCACGAAGGAGATCGGAAACCTGATTGCCTTTCTGGATAGCAACAACGGCCAGCAGACATTGATTTAGGAAAGGAGGAAACCAATGACAGAACAGGAACTGATTAACATCTTGAAGCAGCTCGCGCAGGCGCGGGAAGAATACGAAAAGAATCGCGCCACCATCACAGAAATATCCGGTAAGTACAACAAACTGCTCAATGCAGACGCTGGATACATCATAGCTGTCGAAAAAGCAGCGGGCGCTAAGGATGCGATTGAGCGCCTAGAAGCCGAAGCAAAGCAGATGGGCGTTGACCTATATAAAGCCAATCCCGCGGGCGGTAAGGCACTGGTCGGCGGCAACGTGAACATCAAAAACATGATACCACGGTGCCGCGTGCGAATGGGCGACGAAAGAAGCACCGTCGATGATCATCCTGGACGAGAAGGCAGTCATCAAGCACGCGAAAGCAGTCGCAGAAACCGTACCGCTGTCGTTCGTGAAGATTACGGTCGAACCGGTCGCGCAGATCGCATCGAAGTTGGAATTTAGCGAGTAATTTCTCCTCCTTTGACGGGGCGGCCTGACCTAGCCGCCCCAAAGGAACCTTTACAACTTATGGGAGAGTGGCGGAATGCAGGTAACGCACGCGAATGGATTAGCGGTTTGCCACTGTAAAAGGCAATGAAAGTTCGAATCTTTCCTCTCCCAAATATGGCTGGGCGGCGTGGAAGGGACACCGGCGTGGCACCGAAAGAGACCGGCACGTGCTGCAAACTAAGCGTAAGTGGTCTATAACGTATCGAGTTGCAATCAGGTCCGAATCCTGACCCAGCCAATCGCAAAACCGGAAGGTATCGGTGTATTGTCCTGAAATATGGAGCGTGCATAGCCGGTTTTGCAAGCCATGTGTCCATGAGGCGAATGTGACCTCCCCGAACTATCGGTCATTGAGGGCGAAACCGACCGAGCATGGCAAACTATCAGCCGAAAGGCAGAAGGAGAGTGGAAGATGACCACAAAAGTAAATTACAAAAATATTGATCGAGAGGAAAAAGATTATGGGGAGTTATTGTCATCCGCAGATGGCAGGAAGTCGCTCATCAATGACGGAAAAACTGCTTTTATAGGCAGGCACGAAGACTATCCCAGACATGACCATAAATTATTTCTTGTTAATTACAACTGCATAGTGCTTGCCGATGATCCGTCGTTCACATGGGACACTGCTTGCCATTGGAAAGTAGATCGTTGGATAGACATCGAAATAAACGCATTGCCATGATTGACGCCACGAAAACCAACGAGCGTTCTGTCCTCACCCCGGACGGAATCGGTACCCTGAAAGAGATCGCCTACAAGGGCGATGAACCAAAGACGGTCAAGGTGCTATTCGTTGACCCGAAAGGCAAGATGTCCATGAAGCAGTACAAAGCGGAGGAAGTGGAGGAAATAGGAAATGAATAAATCACAACTTTATAAGCAGATCGGTCGGGAAGTTAGGCTTCTTTATTGGTCAGACGGATCAATCTATGAGGTGTCTTACAACATTCGCGGAAAGGGTCGTGCCTTTCTCGATGTCGAAGAAATCCCCGGAGATAGTGGATACCGCAACGTCTTCTATATTGTCATTTACGTGGACGGGAAGGAAGTCACTCGTTTCAACTGCGATCAACTGGCAGGATGGGTTTATGCCTATGATTCTACCGCCTCGCCTGCTGAACAGGAGGACAAATGAAACCACCTATTCCAGAGACGCTACCGGATGACGTTTTGTTTTTATTGAGGACAAACTCACCCCGCAGAGTAACCAAAGAGGAAATAGCCAACTTTGCGGGATACGAGTACATGAACACGACAGATAGGTACATCCGCGAAGCAGTCCGCGTTCTTCGTGCAGATGGCTTTCCGATTGTTTCTACTTCCGGTCAGGCGGGCTACAGCTACGATCCAGATAAAGTGGACGAGATCATCGCAGACCTGGAATCCAGGATCGCGGATTTATCGGCAACCATCCGGGCGCTGCGTAAGGGGCACGTCAAGGACGAGCAGATGAAATTGGAGATGGCATAGGAGGAATGATGAATCCTGAAACAGCGAAGGAATTTGACAGAATATTGGAAATTCTTAAAACAGAAGATATTCGTTTTTTCGATGGAAGATATAAAGATGGCTTTGTCAATTCATCAATCCTGACCAATTTGGTAACTATGGGAAAAGCAAAAATCTGTTTTATGGGTGATATTGCTTTTGTGACGATTCGAAATAATAAATGAACAATTATGACACCACTTTCAGAAGGATTCTCCGAGAGCAGGGCAATGTCTGCTGGTTCTGCGGGAAACCTATCAGAGAAGATCAAGGCCACTGGCATCATGGAGTTATTCCGCGTGGACACACGAACTACCGCAAATTCGCACATTGGTTGGACATGGCAGAGAATGGTGCAATCGTCTGTCCTGAATGTGATGCGAGGCACGGTAGAATGACCAGCTTTCGGATCAGGAATAAATTATTCAGCCAGAAGATAGACCAGGGCTATGACATGTTCGGATGGCTGGAATCAATACCGATGAAAGCGAAAGAGAACTTTCATTATGTGGAGAAAGAGGAGAGATGATACCGTTTCCAGATAGAAAATATCAGCTGATTTATGCCGATCCACCGTGGAGTTATCAAAATAGCGGTTTTGATTATTCGGCGGCAAAGCAATATCAGACTATGTCAACGGAAGATATCTGTTCTTTAAATATTAATAATATTGCTGATGAAAATTGCGCTTTATTTATCTGGGGAACATGGCCATTATTGCCGGACTGTCTATGTGTTATAAAAAATTGGGGATTTGTTTATAAAACGCTTGGTTTTATTTGGCTAAAAACAAAAGAGAATACAAATCAGATCTCATTTCTTCCAAGAGATATTCTTAGCGAAACACCGGGAATGGGATTTTGGACAATGAGCAATACAGAATATTGCTTAATTGGAACAAGAGGAAGTTTGAGACGAAACAAACCAGGCATAAGACAGGTTATTTATTCACGACTACGAGAACATAGCAGAAAGCCGGATGAAACAAGATTAAGAATTGTTGAACTTATGGGAAATCTACCACGCATAGAATTATTTGCCCGTCAAAGAACAGATGGATGGGATGCATGGGGAAATGAAATTTAATTATGGAGAAAGATGATCGGGCTTGACAAACGCGCGGAGAGGACTATAATAAAGACATGACTAGATCACAGCGCGTTTTTATTTACCCGAATAGCACCACCCCATCAAGCGCGCGTGTTCTAGTCAAACAAAAGCGGTAAATTGGTGGGGTGATTCTATTTAAGAGGTTGATATGATCGTATGGGTTCTCAAAATGGTGGTTATCCCATCTGGCTCGCGCCAGAATTCAAAAGATTGGGCCGAGTACGAAAAAGCCAAAAAATATATGACGGATCATTATTCTTTGGGGCCAAAAGAATATAAAACCTGTTTGAATATTATTGCTGATTGCATTGGTGTTTAGGATGAAAAAGGAATATATTAAATTGAATCGCGGACTAATAATCGATCCAAAACACAGAATTGCAATGGGGGAAACAATCTGGCTTTATCTCTATATGCTCGATCGCGTTAATTGGGAAACCGGGAAAATTGAGCAATGGTCGGATATTGATGCTTCGGAAAATCTGAAAATACCTATTAGAACATTGCGATATCAAAGAGAAAAACTTCAATCAAATAAATATATTTCATGTAGGAAAAAACAGCATTTTCAAACAATAATTATCAATAAATATCATTCCCCGATAAAAAATTGCGCATCCCAGAGTGGCAATCTGGATACAAGCGAGAGTGGCAACCCACCAACATTTCAGAGTGGCAATTCAGATACACTATTTACGCCCCAGAGTGGCAACCAGAGTGGCAACCAGAGTGGCAACCAGAGTGGCAATGCAAGTACCTCTCTTCATTGTATTTCAGATATCATATATCAAACATCAAATAAAAAGGATTCAACAATGGATATTTTAAATAAACATCAATCAATAATGTCATTCTTTATTGATGAGTTAAAATTCAAAAGACCGAGAATACCATCCGGGACTTATGATATTGGTTGGGTTGAGCCAATTGATGAAATGCTCGAAATGTCCAGTGGAAATCCAGAACAGTGCAAATATTTAATAAAAATTGCGGTTGACAGGGCTGATAAAAGCCACCTAACAATTACATCTCCAAAGAGCCTTATAAAAATTTTTACTGCTGCCGTTTCAGAAAACGAAAGAAAACAATCCGCCGATTCTGAAAAAGAATTTAATGCGGCGGAGGTTTTGTAACATGGAAATTAAACCCATCTATTCACAAGAAGCCGAGCGGGCAGTTTTGGGGTCGGTATTAATAAATCCAGAAATTATCAAATCCCTGGATTTGAAAGACGAAGATTTTTATATTGAAAAACACAGGGAGATTTGGAGGGCGTATCAAGACATTTCACTTTCGGGTGGTATTATCGATGCCCTTTCTATTGGGGAAAAAATAAAAAATATCAATTTGATTGAATTGATAGGAAACGTACCATCAAGTTTGCATGCGAAAGAATATGCCCAAATAATTAAAGAAAAAGCCCACCGCAGGAATATTGTTTTATTGGCCGGAGAGATGGCGCGAATATCATATGACCAGAGCATTGATATTGGCGACGAGATCCCCAAGTGGATGACGCGTCTTTTATCGAGCACCGAGACGGTCGGTTCCGCTGTGCATATCAGTGGTGTTTTGTCAGAATTATATGATACTGTGAAAGCCAGGTTTGATGATCCTAAAGATATTTGGGGAATTCCGACAGGATTATATCAATACGATATTATGACGGGTGGAAATCAACCTGGAGAGGTCACGCTCCTATCTGGAAAGCCTGGTTTAGGAAAATCAATACTCGCTATCCAGATGGCTTTTGGAATGTCAAATAATTCGGCAGGGGCAATTTATGAAATGGAAATGGGGCGTGTTCAAACCATCCGAAGGCAGGTATCAACACAGTCAAGGGTAGCTGTGAGAAATCTGAAAACAGGAAAGTTATCAGATGATGATTGGGCGCAATTTATGGATGCCATTGGTTATTTAGAAAATAAGCCAATCTATGTCAGCGATTATACTGGATGGACTACGGCGAGTCTCCGCGCTGATTTAGCAAGGCTAAAAGCCCAACATGAAATTAAATGGTTTGTTTTAGATTATGTTCAACTTTTGGCAGATCGTTATGGAAAGGATGATTCTGAAAAAGCCGCTTACGTTAGTAGGCAAATAAAAAATATTTGCAAAGATTTAGATTTATCTGGGCTGATTATTAATTCTATGACGAAATCGGAGATGGAATCGGATAAACCATCAATGGCAGCCCAAAAGGGATCGGCGCAATTGATTTATGATGCGGATGTAGTTTTCTTTTTGGTGGAGGATGGAAATAATTTAAAATTACACTTTTCCAAGTTTCGCGAGGATACCCCAGAAAGATATATTCGCCTGATCAGAGACAATGGATTCCCGGCCTTTAGATGCGCCAATGATGCACCTAATTTCGCATTGCCTTATAAGGATTGATAACGGCATCAAGGCGATTGCAGAAAAATTAAAAATGGAGGAATAAATGAGTGAGCCAGAGACTAAGTTTTGGAACGGAATGAAGATTGTTAGGATCAGCGACTGCCCCATCGGATTCAGGGAATGGCTTAATGGTCAGACCATACCGTTTGTTTTGGAAAGCTGCGAACCGATGGGCTGGGCATACTACTCCGACTACGAGCGGTTTATTAATAACCTGCCGGTGATTGATTAGGAGGAATGATGTTGCCCAGGATAGATGATAATTTTTGCGATACGCCGCTTAGGGAAACCTATCAACACCTGTGTTTCAGACGGCGCGAAATCATGGAATTTACACATGCCGGAATGAAACCCCACAGTATTGTTTGGGAAGAACTGGCCGAGGACATGCGGGAAGCCGGATTTGAAAACATGGCGAATAACCTGGTGGAGAGATGGGAGAGGATGATATGAACAGGGAATTAGACGGTATTTATTTTCGAATCAAAAGAGATGGTGTTTATGATGCCTATTGTTTTTCTGATATGACCGAAGAAGAAATGAAAAAAGTTTTGATTGGGCAATCAGAGGAATGGTTAATGTCATTGGCAATTTCTCTTGGAAAGACAATCAAAAAAATTGGCGATGAATTAGATTTGGTGGGAGAAATGGATCAAAAATGACCCCGCTAACCCAGGATGAAATAGACCTTGCATATCGCAAGATGTTATGTGCCTCAATCGAGCAGGCCGTCAGATTTGCCAAAGGGGAAATGCTGTACACAATCTCTCTTGGGCACCACTGGCGGGAGGATGTCAAACGCGGTCGATCAGAGGCCATTGATTATATCCGCGGCTCGGAGTTTGAGTATGACATGGCATTACTTGGGCTGGAAGGATCGGTAGCGGTCGTTCGGCGGGATGTCGAGAAGGTGTTAATGGATTGCCAGTATCAACCGACCCTAAGTAATTGTAATAATTTTGTAATGTCGTAGAAGCATAATTCGTGATATTCTGTGATTGGAGGAACAGATGGATTGGAGAAAATATAAGTGTCCAAAATGTGGTAGAAAAGGATTGCATTATGCCAATCACCCGCATGCGTATGGTTACAAAGATTATAATCGCTTGCATTGCCGATGGTGTCATGGTTATTTTGATGCTGATAAACTGGAAAAATATATTAAAGGCATGGAGGAAAAATGAAAAAAAATGAGTATTGGCAAACACAAACAGGAAAAGAGCGGGGCGAGATCGTGAAGGAGTGGTACGAGAACCTACCGCCCAAAGAAAAGAACGCCGTTGACCGATCCATGAAAAAATTGAGCAGCGGTATCCCGCACATGGATATTATCGGAATGTTGGAACTGGTCATCGCCCTGGATTGCTCCGGGAAAACCAGTTTGCTGATTGGAGGATAGGATGGACGAACAAACGAAATTTTATACCGGCAACAAGGTACGCGCAGTTGTTGAAATTACCGAACAGTATGATCCAGATAAAATATACTGTAAATCTGGCGAATCCGGGACGGTTGGAGACTATAAAAAATTTGATGAAAACGATGAATACCCTTATTGGGTAGACTTTGATAATGGAAATAGTTGCTATGTTTCCGAAAATGAAATTGAATTGATTAAGGAGAATTGAAATGAGCATGGCAAAAGTAACCGTCTGCGGATACATCGGGGAACCAAAACCGAAATATACGGCCGAGGGGAAAAAGGTGATCGAGTTTTCTGTAGCTCATAACCCGACCAAAGAGGGTGAGCCGATGTGGTTCAACTGTGCCATTTGGGAGCCGGGAGAAAAGTTTGACTGGTTGGCAAAAGGCATGGGCGTGATGGTGCGGGGCCGGTATTCAGACCGTATCTACAACGACAAGATTTACCGCAATATTACGGTCGAGGAAATCAACGTATTCGGCAAGGGACAGGCAGAAGCTACCCAAGAAGAAGTGTTTTAGGAGGATGGGATGAAATACGAATATCCAGAATGTACAGATGTGATTAGTGGGTTTGGTGGTGGCTACGAAAAAACATGCCAACAAATGGTTATTAAGGGTATGAGGTGGTTTGATAAACACCCTGATGCTAAACCGGAATTTAGTGGGTACAAAGGCATTTACGGGGTAATAAGCGAAGATAATGCCGATGCAAAAAGCCTATCTGATTTCATCACGGAGGGAGTGGATTGCACGGGCGCTATGCACCAAGCATGTATTCAGCATATCCTTTATGCGCACAAGGTCGGGTGGGAACAGTATTTGAAAGAGGCGTTGGTAGGGAATGACTAATAAATACCGCAATCGCACGACTGTCGTTGACGGTATCTCATTTGACTCATTGAAAGAAGCCAAACGCTACTGCGAACTGGTTATCGCGCAGAAGGCCGGAGAGATAGACTTGCTGGAAGTCCATCCGATATTTCAGATAGTCCCAGGCTTCAAGATCGACGGGAAGAAAATCAGGGCAACGTACTATGAAGCCGATTTCAAATACTGGGACAGGAAAGCCAGCAGGATGATCGTTGAGGATGTCAAGGGATTCGATAAGAAAACCGGGAAGTACAGGATGACTGCATTGAGCGCCCTGAAAATAAAGTTATTCAAGTGGCAGTATTTCAATGAGTACGAGTTTAGGCTGGTTTAGGAGGAATAATGTTTGACTGTGTTGATGATAGCCCATGTGGCGGAGTTGGAACGGATATAGAAATTATCGCAGTTGATCCGCCGGAGATAAACAAGTGCTGCGAGACGTGCAGATTCGCAGATCTTACTCCGGTCGTTGGTGGTTGGGTAGTAAAAGCCGGATTAATTGATTGTGAACGCAAGGAGGAATTTTTAGAATTGGGTGTTCCCACCCCAGCATTTTTTGTAAAAGATTTCGGCTGTAATTTATGGGAACAGAAGGAGGAATGAGATGTGCTTAAATGACAACGTAAATTTACAGGATTTGCCGCAGGGAATAGCGTGTACGGATTTGCCAGAATCGCAGAAGTGCTGCGAGACGTGCAAATATTTCACGAATACTATCGTGGGTTGCGTAAATTCCGCCGTTCCATTTATTGATTTTATGGGAATGGAAGAAGAGACGAAAACCTGGGGTTGTAGTCTGTGGGAGCCTGAGTAACGATGAACGAATTTAAGCTGCTCGATAAATTGATACTTAGCGCTGGAGATCACGGATTTGTCCTTTATGACATTATGTTTAGAAATGCGGGTGTCGGGTTGCTGTTCTACAACGAGAGGACCGGCGGCATTCCAGCAAAACTTAACAACTCCTGGAAAGAACACCTATCGGTTACTAAGTATTATCCAACATTCAAAGAAGCTATCGAGGGCGAATTAAAAAAATTTGCTGGTGAGGAGGCTACCAATGGATAACTTACGACTGACCAAAGAGCGGGTTCAAGGAACGGTAGATTTTGAGGCGGTGTGGACGGCATTTGGGGATAATTATTATAGCCGTCTCGAAAAAGACTGGCTGACCCTCCACGCAGAAGTGGAGAAGCAGGCGGAGAGGATTAAATTGGCGGATGCGATTATCGAGACATGCGAAAAGGTATTATCTAATCCCATAAATGATACCGAATTGTGTGAAACGATTGTTGCGTGCCGTGAATGGAAGGAGGAGCAGAAATGATTGGGAGATCATATTGGCAAGGAGATAGGGTAAGAATTGTTAATTGCGCAGAATCACAAAAGCAATATTATTCTAATGGGGACGAAGGCGTGATAACCGGAGGCTTTTTTGCTGGCGATAGCGAGTTATTCTTTGATGTTAAATTTTCTACCGGGGAAAACCTTTGCGTGGGAGAGGACGAAGTACAAAGATATTCTCCGACAAAAGGAGAATGGGAATGAAACAACCTAAGGACATGACCAACGAGGAACTCGACACCGAGTTGGCGGAGTTGAGGGGCTGGACGATAAATAAGGATTATTATACTTGGATTGATTCTTTGGGACAACCAACAGCTTATCAGTGGGAGCGCAATCCGCGTCATTTTGCTATTCAGAGGATTTGGAACCCCACATCCTCCCTCGACCAGTGCCACGAGATTGAGGAAGAGAAGATCATAGGAGATCATTTTGTTGTGGAGAAATATGCCGAATACCTGAATCTTATTTGCCACACAGATGAGAAGAATCTAAACTGGAGGGACATTATGGTTATAGCAGTCCACGCCACCTCCCGCCAGAAAGCGGAAGCGTTGCTCCTGACACTTCGGGAGGTGGAGAAATGAGAAGAGAATTATTTGCTGCTATCTATGTCATTGCTTTGATTCTTTTGGCAATGTACTATCTTGACAGCTGGGGGAAGAAATGAGTGAGGAATTGAAATACCCGCAAGAAGACAGGGCTGCTGGGAAGAATTGTCCCATATGTGGATTTTGGCACACATCGCCGAGTTGTCCTCCACAGGTTCAACACATGGCACAGAAAATTATCACGCTGAATGACAATCTAAACAATGCCCACATGGACGTGGCGAAGGGACTGGCAAGAGAAGCGGGGTGGAAAGATGCTTACGACACGCTGCTGTTGGAAGTCAAGGCGGCGATGGAGGATATTCAGGCATACAAAAAAGCGTGTAAGCTATTGCTGGGAATCAGCGAGATGGCGGTAGAGGCTAACAAGGCCTATGAGAATTCTCTTGAATGTATCCGCAAGCACATCAAGGAGGTGAAGGAATGAGCGACAATTTCGAGGAATCCCCGTTTGCAGGCTTTTTGCGCGCGGTAAAAGAGCCGGATAACTACGCCTACCTTCTCTCCCGTGTGAGAGAGGTGCGGAAGGAAATAGAAAACATAATCACGGTATCAAGGGAAGGCGACGCAATGCGAACTGGATATATTTATTGCGACGGATTGTATTCAGCACTTCATGTTCTCGACCGCCTCGTGCCAGAGGCGAAGGGGGAAGGGAAATGAGCGAAGAATTTAACACGAAATTACACACTGAACAGATAAAAAGCCCGTGTGAAACCCATAAAAATCTTGATATTGTATGTTGCCCTGTTTGCCTGCAACACGAATACGATTTGTGCCGAGTGGCAAATGTTGAATTAGCAGAACAATATCAGGACATTCTTGTCCGACTAAAGAAAATTTATGATGAGGTCGGAAACATGAATGTCGATGATTATATTGCGCCACTTTGCGCTGTTTTGGATGTCATTGAAAAACATATCCCAGAATTGAAGGAGTCCAAAAATGATATCAAATGAGGTTTGTTATGCCCTATGTAGATAAATTGCTTAAGAAGATCGACGACAAAGTATCCGATTTCGGGTGGGAAGTGGGTTGTGTTGAATATGACATCGACATGATTCCAGACACTACGGATGAAGAAGAATTTGAAAGGATGGCAGATATAGAAAGATGCGAACTTGATCCAGCGTTTGCCATGCTGTTTAGAAACCGAGGCGAGAAATGATATCAGATGAGGTGTTGAAAAAGATTGTGGATGGATTGCAAAATAAGCCACTGAATGCTTTTGAGGTACAAATATTGGCTTATGAGCTTCTCGCGTGCAGAAATGAAAAGAAATCATTTATTGCTGCAATGAAGCAACTGAATGGACTTGACCATTGCGATTATGCTGTGGTTTTATCTGGCATCAAACGTACTAACGAAGTGCTGGCAAAGGAGATTTTTAGCGAGAGCAAGCCAGAATGGGATGATTTGACATGGGAGGAACTATGACATCAGACGAGGAACTGAAATATATTATGGAAAATTGTGCTGGTTATCTTTTCATGGCAAGACCCAAAAATGGAGTGCCATATAAAGTAACTGGTGCACAAATAGCTCGTGAGCTTCTCCTTGCCCGCCAGCAACTCAAAGAATTGGAAGATAAGTATGACAAATTGCATGGGCTATCGGTTTATTGGGAAAAGGACGAGGCCAAAAAGAATCTTGAGATTGATCGTCTGAAAACGGAGATCGGGGAGTGGAGAGAGGATAGCGAGAGGTTAAATTATTTTTCCGACCACTCAGCGAGTTGCGCACATTGGCTATATGTCTCTTCTTGCGATTGTGGTTTTTGTGAATGTAGAGAGCGGCACCGTGCCCTCTTAGAGAAGTATGGAAAGGAGAAAAAATGAACGGCATAGCTCGCGCATTTACAAATATTGCGATTGCGATTCTTTTGATGATGATCATACTTGATGCTGAAGGATGCACAGAATTTTTTGCAAAACCATTGCCTATCTGGGTTTGGATAGTGCTGTTTATTTATTGGGTAGTGGTAAATTGGGATGAAAAGTGAAAAAAAATACTGAAACAAGACCCGCCCAGCAAGCGGGTTTTTTGTTGCCCGCTTATAATTCAGTTGTTGAATATTGAATTTGTTTGTGATAGAATACAAGTACATAAGAAAAGGAGTTTGATATGTGGAATGAAATCTTGAAAGTCGCGCTGGATGCTTTGTCGGTGTTTTTACAAACCGTTCTTCAATATGCCCTGCCGGTTTTAGCTTCTCTGGCGGCTGCGTGGTTGGTTGCTGCCGTCAAGGTGAAATGGCAGGAATGGAAAGAAAAGCATACTGCAAGCGCAGAAGTATTGGCATCCATCGCAAAGATCGCCGTCCAGGCTGCCGAACAAATGAAATTAAATCAGGTCATTGACGACAAGAAAGCGTACGCCCTGGAAGTGGTCGAAAATTATCTGACCAAACTTGGGTTGAAGCTTGACGTTGACAGCATCGAAGCTGCCGTCGAGGCCGCCGTCATGGAACAATTCAACAAAGAAAAATAAGTCATCTTCTCCTCTCTGACTGGCCGGAACGGTAAAAGGCATCTTTGTGATCGCCCTCCTCGATCATCCTTCCAGCGATGCGCCGGCCAGTCTCTGCAATTATAAGGATTATTTATGGCGATTGGTAAAGAAATAGGAGAACACCTAAAAGATTTAATGCGCCGCGATGGTTGGTGGCCATGTAAATATTGTTCCGTTGATGGATGGGAGATAAATCACCGCGAAGATGAATTATTGTGCCCAAAAACGGGTATACCAAGAGAGGGTGCAGAATTGGAAGAATCGGAGCGCAAATGAACTATATTTTAGGTGAAGATCATTCGCATTGGCAAGCAAAAGTAGATTTCGAAAAGCTATTGGTCAACAATATTCGCTTCGGGATCTTCAAAGCTGGGGAAATACCCACTAAAAGCAAAACAGAATATCTAGATGATATGTACGCCCGCAATATCCGGGAAGCGAAGGCTAATGACATTATCTCGGGGGCCTACTACTTTTTCCACCCAAGTATTGGAGCCAGTCGTCAGGCAAAGCATTTTATCAAGATCGTAAAGACTTACGGGATGCCAGACATGCCCCTGGTTGTGGATGTAGAGGTAGCAGACGGTATGCAGCC